>ERZ1643247.15-NODE-15-length-235888-cov-21.411601_pt1 | contig 235888 bp, 207 predicted proteins | sample MGYA00579264_ERZ1643247 | MGnify/ENA primary metagenome ERZ1643247 (study PRJEB29033, sample SAMEA4952262) | chicken gut metagenome | biome: Broiler Chicken; feature: Gastrointestinal Tract; material: Caecum | place: Ireland | collected 2018 | study: Broiler... | reverse complement strand
AACTATAGCAGAATATTTTGTGAAAAGATAGCCATTATTTTATTGAGCGCTTACGCTCTACTATTCGGAAATCGTTCTTTTTACCATTTATATCTGCGCTGTCGAAAATGTAATTCCCGAAGCCCCGCTTCTCTGCAAATGGAAGATAGAATTTTTAATATTTCTTCTCTGGTAGAATTAAACCATTCGGCGAGTTCACGATCATGGAAGCAATAGGTGACCTCTTCACCCGTGCCATATAGTGAATAGGCATTTTCTCTTTTTGCTATTTTCAACCGTCTGCGGATTGCTGTTAGCATATCAGTAATAGTATAGAGCTTTTCACGCCATAAAGAATTTTGAATAGAGGATTTGCCATCGGTCTGTTTTAATATAGCCCCATTACGTGTTCTTAATACCCCTGTATTTAAAGCAATTAGTGTATCTTCAATCGCTTTATCAAAATCTTCCATTCGGCCTTCTTGATGAATGTCGTCTTGAAAGGCTGGGCGATCAAAGCACTGTATATAAAACTTGATAAGCTCTTTGTCTTGTTCAAAATAATTCGTGGTAGAAATGGTTTCGACTTCTAAAATAGCTGTTTGCTCTGCAAGTTGCTTCCAACTTTGAAGCAGTTCTTTAGGGTAACGGGCGGTATCTGAGTCAATCAATTTAGAACAGGACTGGCATAGCCAAATTCCATTTTCAAATGACTTCCTTTCTTCAGGTGTCATAGAATCGTCATAGCGTGGCCCTCCTTTAGCCGCTGCACAGATATGGGCTGCTACCCCTATATTTGTAACTTTTTTTGGATTTGTATTTGCTCCGCAAGTTAATTTTCGACAAGAAGGATTGCTGCATTTCCGCCCAACCCGGTTAGCTAATAATTCCTTTGTGGCTAAAGTAAAATCGTCTCTGGTGTCCCCCATATTTTTCACCTCATCTAATCAAAGTATCAATTTTATTATATCATGTTTTTTGAAGTGAAGTTATTAAATTTCGGGTCAATATGGATTGAAGTTTGACGAGCAATATGTTTAGGTGTAGACTTAAAGTGTAATAACTTAAATTATGAGGACAAAAATGAAAAGTATAGAGCAATTAGCTATTAAATTTCGGTGAGGAATAGAGCAAGCAAGACGTGATGATAGATTTTCGCACGATCATATGTTTCGAAAATTTCCAGGAGGATGTTGTGGTATTACATCGGAATTGTTGGCTGAATTTTTACTAGATAATAATATTGATGAATGTTTAACTTATGTATCCGCAGTGTCTCCCGAAATTGCCGCTGAAATTCCTCCACATACGTGGTTGAAAACGTCAGATGATATTATAATAGACATTACCGGCGATCAGTTCAAATACTATCCAGAGCCATTTGAGTTTGATAAATCAGTATATGTAGGCCCATACAATAATTTTTATATTGCATTTGAAATACGAACTGAAGAAATTTGCACAAATTCTCCATTATCAGATGTTCATAATAGAAATTATTTGGGGTGCCAACAGCTATATAATATAATTCTAGAGTATATAAAATAATTGATTTTTGGAAGGAATGCAAATTGGCATTCCTCCTTTTGGGATTGGAACCGTTTAGACTATCATGGTCCGAAGTTCTAGGAAAGGATTCAATAATATATGTGATATTTTTGTCTCTGGCGGATTTGGCAAAATAAAGGTAGAAAGTAAGAAGAGAAGCTTATTATGAAGATGAAATTGAAAATAATCACTCTGTCTTTTGAGCATTCTTTCTGATGAATCTATTAAATGTGTATAAAAATTAATAACCAGTTTATCAAAGATCAATGGCAGAAATATTACTGAAGTAGCCGGTGATCTTACTTTCAAGCAGAACGAATCAACGGGTGGATATATGGTCAGGAAAATGTAAACAAAGAGAGAGGGTATAAAAATGAGATGATTTGAGTAGATGATCAATATATTTCTGATGATTGTTAAGGGAGAAAAGCAGATATTTAGTGCTACATGAACTACATATGTAAATGGTGTTAAAATGGCTATTTTATGCAGGTTATATATAGAACACATTATCAAAAATAGATGTATATTGTGTAGAAAGCCTGTAAAATGGCCATTTTCACTCTTTGAGTTGTGCCGAAAATTATTTCAGGTCTCCACATCAGTATTCTGGGCATGGGCCTTTTTCAGCTTCTAAAGAGAATCGGATTCGGAAACACAGGAGCAGGTATCATTGCCCTGGGAATAATGCTGCAGTACGGGATGCTGACCGGAGGCAGCGTGTCGGCTATGAGAGCTGTATGTATGTTCCTTCTTTCAGTAGGGGCAAAGATCATAGGGAGAAGCTATGATCTTCTGACAGCTCTGGCCCTGTCTGCCATCCTGCTTCTTCTGGATTCTCCGGCATATCTTTACAGCAGCAGTTTTCTGCTGTCCTTCGGGGCAGTGGCGGGACTTGGGGCGGTATCGTCCTTCCTTTTGGAAATAACAGAAGCGAAAAATAAATGGTTCAAAAGTTTTTTGTCCTCCCTTTCTGTACAGATCGCCACTTTGCCTGTTATGCTGGTCTTTTTCGGAGAAGTGTCTCTGGCGGGAATATTTTTGAATCTGTTTGTGCTTCCCACGGTAAGCGGCGTATTGATAAGCGGACTGTGCGCCTGCATCCTTGGACTATTCAGCATAAAAGCCGCCGTGATCGCTGCCGTTCCCGGAAGAGCGCTGCTGTTTTTGTATGAGCAGAGCTGCATTCTGGCAGGAAAGCTTCCCTTCTGTACCTGGGTGGGCGGCCTGCCGGAAATCTGGCAGAGCCTTTTCTATTATGGCTGTCTGGTGCTGGGAATCGCCGGAGCGGTATGGATGAGGCGGCGGCAGGCGGGCTTGGGAAAATTCGCAGCGATTTTTCTGCTGACGGCGCTGTCTGCGGGCATCCTGACATTGTCCTGGAAAGACCGCAGCGGTCTTCGGATCACCTGCCTGGACGTAGGGCAGGGGGATGGAATTGTGCTGGAAATGCCGGGAGGAGGCGCTTTCCTGATGGACTGCGGCAGCAGCAGTCAGAAAAATGTGGGACAGTATCAGCTCCTTCCCTATCTGAAAAGCAGAGGAATCACCTGTCTGGAAGGGATCATGATATCCCATACAGATACAGATCATGTCAGCGGAATCCAGGAACTTCTGGATCTTATGGCAAAAGACCTGAGCTCCGTGAAGGCAAAGACTCTGTTCCTGCCTGAATGGGCTGAAAATATCCAGGGATACGAAGATACAGGAAAACAAGATCCAGAGCATACACAGAATGAGAAGAAGAGTCTGTATGGGAATGAAGAGAAAAAAGACGGGGCAGAACGGTACGGCACGCTTCCGGAGCTGGCAAAGAGAGCTGGTGTGGAGGTGATATTTGCAGGAGCGGGGGACAGTCTGTCCTTTGGAGAAACTGAAATGCGTTTTCTCGCCCCGCTGGAAAATGCTTTGGGAGAGGATGTAAATGAAGACGGTCTTGTAATGGAACTGAGATACGGGGCTTTCCGGGGACTGTTTACCGGAGATATCGGGGAAGAAACAGAGAAAGAACTTCTGGCAGAAGGCGTGCTTCCGGATGTGGATTTTCTGAAGGTGGCCCACCATGGTTCCAGATATTCCACCTGCAAGGAGTTTTTGGAAGCGGTGGAACCGGAGTTTGCGGTGATCTCCTGTTCCGACTCCAACACCTACGGCCATCCTTCTCCGGAAACTGTTAAAAGGCTGGAAGAAAGCGGCGCCAGGATCGCTTATACTATGAAAAGCGGGACGGTTACTGTGTATACGGATGGAGAAATGCTCAGGGCGGAAGGATTCCTTCTTCCCTGATGAAGGCAGATATAGAAACATTTATTTGCCAGGGATAATTTATGCACGGAATGTTTCTCTTTTATTCCAAACAAAACAGGAAAGAGAAATGCGTTGATTTTGCAGAAAACTTTTTCTATAATAAAAATATGCATTCCGGGCAGTTCCGGAATGATTTCAGTTTTGGACATGGATTTTTATTTATTTATAAAAAGAAAACGCAGAAAGGACTGGGATTCGCAGGTGAAAGGCTTACAGGAAGACATCAAGACAGGAAATTACAAACAGGCGTATCTTCTTTACGGGGAGGAAGCATATCTTAGGCAGCAGTATAAGGAAAAGCTGGTGAAGGCGTTGAATCCCGAGGGGGATACCATGAACTTTGCGAAATATGAGGGAAAAGGGATCGAGGTTAAAGAAATGATCGATCTCTGTGAGACAATGCCTTTTTTTGCTTCAAAAAGAATTGTGCTTGTGGAGAATTCCGGCTTTTTTAAGAATAAGTGCGACGAGCTGGCGGATTATATAAAGAGCCTTCCGGATTACCTGCATCTGATTTTTGTGGAGGAGGAAGTGGACAGGCGGAGCCGGATGTATAAAGCGGTAAAATCCTGCGGCAGAGTTTCGGAATTTGCGAAGCAGGATGAGAAGACACTTATGCGCTGGGCCGCAGGTATTCTTGCAAAAGAGGGACGGAAGATCACTGCCCGGGATATGGAGCTTTTTCTTACAAAAACAGGGACAGATATGGGAAATATCCGTATGGAACTGGAGAAGCTGATCACTTATACCATGGGCAGAGAGGTCGTCACCGCTGAGGATATCGAGGCTGTCTGCACTACAAGGACTGTCAATAAGATTTTTGAGATGGTAAGGGCGGTAACAGAGAAAAACCAGAAAAAGGCGCTGGATCTATACTATGATCTTCTGACGCTGAAGGAGCCTCCTATGAGAATTTTGTTCCTCCTGTCAAAGCAGTACCGCCAGCTTTTCCTGTCAAAGCAGATGGCGGGGGAGGGCGCGTCCAGGAATGAGATCGCTTCCCGGCTGGGAGTTCCGAGCTTTGTGGCGGGAAATATCGTCTCCTGCGCCCGGGCTTATACGCTGGAGGAGCTTGAGCAGGCTGAGGAGGATTTTGTGGAAGCTGAGGAGGCCGTAAAAACGGGAAGGCTCCAGGATGTACTCAGTGTAGAGCTGCTGATCGTAAAATATAGTTCGGCAAGAAAAGCAGCAGGGCAGTAGGCTCTGCTGCTTTTTTACATACATTTAACCAATGTGTTTCTATAATTCTGACGAAACCATTATATAATAAGAATACCCTTAGTGTACAGGGGATCGTGTGTCCCCTTGTATACTGAGGGTATTCCTGAAATGGTCAGAAAGGAAATACTATGGTTAAAATTTATGTAATTGATACAAATGTTCTTCTTGACGCGCCCTATGCAATCGAAAGTTTTGAGGATAATGAGGTCATTCTTCCTCTGGCAGTACTGGAAGAACTGGATCACTTCAAAAAAGCAGATGGAGAGATTGGCGTCAATGCCCGGAAAGTCATAAGATATCTGGAACAGCAGAGGCAAAAGGGAGAACTGACAAAAGGCGTGCCGCTGGAAAGCGGCGGAACCCTTCAGGTGGAGAAAAATTTTGTAGATGTTCTGCTTCCGGAAGATCTTTCTGCGGATACAATGGACAACAGGATCCTGAAAGTCTGCATTGGACTGTCAGGGTCCAGAGAAGAGCAGGTGATCCTTGTGACAAAAGATATTTTACTGAGGATCAAGGCGCAGATTCTGGGACTTGAAGCAGAAAATTTTATTACTGATCAAGTGCTGGAACATGAAAATCAATACACGGGCAGATGTGAAGTTTATGTACCGGAAGAATTGTTTAAAAATTTTAAGAAAAAAGGAGTGCCTGCAGATCAGGTATATATTTTAAAAGAAGACGGGGAAAATCAGGTGCCCGGACTGGAAGAAAATCAATTTGTGATTCTCCGGGCAGACCAGTCTGCCAAGAAAACCCAGCTTGGCCGGGTGGAAAACGGAATTATACGGAAACTGGAATACAGAAAACAGTCTCCATATGGGATCAGTCCCAGAAATGCAGGTCAGTATTTTCTTCAGGAAGCGTTGATGCAGCCGGCGGATAAGGCGCCCCTTGTAATTGTAAAAGGGATGGCAGGGACAAGTAAAACCTTTTATTCGCTGGCAGTAGGATTGGAGAAGATGCTGAATCATCCTACAGGAGAATACCGGCGTATTCTGGTGTGCCGTCCCAATGCTCAGTTTGACGACGATATCGGCTTTCTTCCAGGCGATGAACAGGAGAAAATTTCTCCGCTTATGCGTCCGATTATAGACAACCTGGAACAGCTTATTGACTCCAGCGAAGAGGAAAGGTATCAGGATGAAGAGCTTCTGAGAGGAAAACTGGATGAAATTTTTGCCAGAGAGATTATTCAGGCAGAGGCGCTGAATTTTATAAGAGGACGTTCCATTGTAAAGACATATCTTATTATTGATGAGGCGCAGAATACAACGCCGGATCAGATCAAAGGCATTATTACCAGGGCGGGAAAGGATACGAAGATCATTCTTCTGGGAGACCCGAATCAGATTGACCGTCCGTTTCTGGATGAAAGGACAAATGGTCTGAGCTATGCTTCAGAACATATGAAGGGGAGTCCTCTGTGCTGGCAGATTACGATGGCGGCAGAAGAATGTGAGCGCTCTGCTCTTGCCATGGAGGCGGTGAGGAGACTGTGATGCGGACAGATTTTAAAGAGATCAGAGAAAACAGTGAGATAAACCTTCTAATAGAACAGGGGAATAGAATTCTCAATGAACTGGGATATACGGAGCATTCTAGAAAGCATGCTGCTAAGGTGGCGGATACGGCGGGAAAAATTTTGAAGGAGCTGGGATATGGGAAGCACAAAATTGAGCTGGCCAGAATTGCCGGATATATGCATGATATTGGAAACAGTATTAACCGCAGTGATCATGCACACAGCGGAGCTATTCTGGCGTATCAGATCCTGAAAGAGCTGGATATGCCCATGAAGGATATTTTGACCGTGACAACCGCCATCGGTCATCACGATGAGTCAACAGGAACGGCGGTGGACAGCGTGTCTGCGGCTTTGATCCTGGCAGATAAAACCGATGTCCGAAGAAACCGTGTGCAGAACAGAATTCCGGCCAATTTCGACATTCATGACAGAGTTAACTATGCGGCCCTGTCTTCCAGGCTGAATATCAATAAGGAAAAAGGGATCATTCATATGGAATTGGAGCTGGACGACTCCATCTGTACCGTAATGGATTATTTTGAGATTTTTTTGAAGAGGATGCTGATGTGCCGCAGAGCGGCAGAATGTCTGGAATGTAAATTTAAGCTGACAGCCAATGGGAGTAAACTTTGCTGATAAACGGACAGATACAAATTTATAGGCAAATATATTGACATAATGTCAGAAAAGATATATATTTTAGTTACTGACATAGTGTCATAGAAAACAGATGTCACAATTGATTCTGAAAGGGAGAGATTTTTATGAAATCGAAAGTCTATTTCACAAGGAAAATTACCCCGGAGACAGTTGTAAAATTGTACCATGCCTTAAATATTACACTGCCTGGGAAGGTGGCTGTGAAGATTCATTCTGGAGAGAAGGGAAATCAGAATTTCCTGCGTCCTGAATTCTGGAAACCCATGGTGGAAGAAGTTCACGGTACGATTGTAGAATGCAACACCGCCTATGGCGATGCCACCGGCGGAGTGAGAGATCATACGGAAGCTCACTTGAAACTTATGGAAGAGCATGGATGGACAAAATATTTCGACATAGATCTGATGGATGCAGAAGGACCGGATATCATCTGGCCTGTTCCCAATGGGAAAATTCTCAAAGAAAACCATTTAGGCAGGCATATTGTCAATTATGATTCTATGCTGGTTCTTGCACATTTTAAGGGGCATCCCGCAGGGGGATACGGTGGAGCGCTGAAGCAGCTTTCTATCGGATGTGCCTCCCGGGGAGGAAAGGCGCTGATTCATTCTGCCGGTAAAACAGCCGATCGTTTTGAAACCTGGAAACAGCATGCAGACAATGTGGCCTTCCCTGAGGCCATGGCTGATGCGGCGTCCAGTGTGGCGGAACATTTTAAAGGGAAAATTGCATTTATTAATGTGATGAAGAATCTTTCTGTGGACTGTGACTGCTGTGTTGTGGCGGAGGATCCCTGTATGAAAGATATTGGTGTTCTGGCCTCCCTTGATCCTATTGCCATTGATCAGGCGTGCATAGATCTGGTGCTGAATTCTGACGATCCTGGCCGGGATCATTTCATGGAGAGAGTCAACAGCAGGAACGGCATCCATACGATTGAGGCCGCTGCGGATCTCGGTTTCGGTTCCCGGAATTACGAATTGTTAGAAGTGTAAAAAAGAATCTGCCGGACATTTGCAGCACCTGCTGCGATGATCTGGAAAAATTTCTATGTTTATAATAAAGCGGGATATATCTGAATGGTGTATCCTGCTTTTTATAATATATTTCTATGGTTTTAGATGAGACACGCCGAACTATACATAAAATGTATGAAAAAGAATAGAAGATGGGTATTAGACATAGCAATGTCTGCCTTTTGGGGAAACATTTAAAATGAAAAAAGGAATATATATACTGATAATTTCCATGTTGGTTTTGGCAGGAGGCCTTATACTGCCTGTAAGCCGGATTATGGCAGAGACGGATAATGCGGAAGTGGACAATGACTCTTGCGGAGATCAGGAAGAATTGGTGGAAGAGACTAAAATAACTATTTATACCTATTCGGACGAGGTATATCAGGTAAGCGGTTCTTTGAATACGGTGCAGAAAGGAACAGACAGTCAGACGGCCATAATAGAAATGCAGGGAAATATTGAAGAAATAGAAAGTACAGAGACAAACAGTTTTCCGGATGAACTGCAGAGAGGGACTCCCACAGTGCTTACTGTATATACGGGAGCTGAAGTTTATGGATTTTACAGTAATTATGAACTGATCAGCAGTGATGACTCTCAAGGAGATTCAATACTTTACTATGGACACATGGTAGGATATTTTGACGGAGATAAAGCATATTCTTCGTGACAGATTATGGTGTATCAGCATAGAAAGAGCGGAAATTAGTCTCTTGTCAGCGGTGGCGTTCCTTTAAGTTTGTGAGCGGATACCGTCTATACGAAACAATAAGAAGGAGAATGTAGAATGCAGTACACAAAATTAGGAAATTCAGAACTGAAGGTGTCACGTATCTGTATGGGATGTATGGGGTTTGGAGACGCGAAAAACGGACAGCACAGCTGGATGCTGGACGAGGAACATTCCCGTGAGATCATAAGACATGGACTGGAATTGGGAGTAAATTTTTTTGATACGGCCATTGGTTATCAGAGCGGTACCAGTGAACAGTATCTGGGCCGGGCGCTTCGTGATTTTGCTCCCAGAGACCAGGTGACGGTAGCAACAAAGTTTCTGCCGCGCACGCAGCAGGAAATTCAGGAAGGGATTACCGGGCAGGAGCACATTGAACAAATGATCAATACCAGCTTAAAAAATCTTGGCATGGACTATGTGGATCTTTATATTTATCATATGTGGGATTATGAGACTCCTCTTTATGATATCATGGAGGGACTGAATCGTATTGTTAAGGCCGGAAAGGTCAGATATATAGGCATTTCCAACTGCTACGCCTATCAGCTTGCCAAAGCAAACGCTCTAGCGGAAAAGGAGGGATTTGCAAAATTTGTTTCTGTTCAGAGTCATTATAATCTTATCTTCCGGGAGGAAGAGCGGGAAATGAAAAAACTTTGTGCAGAGGACAATATTGCCATGACTCCCTACAGCTCTCTGGCAGGCGGACGCCTTTCAAAACATCCAGGTGAAACATCCAAACGTCTGGAAGAGGACAGCTACGCAAAATTGAAATATGATAAGACGGCTGCTCAGGACGCTGTTATTATCCGGCGGGTGGCAAAACTGGCGGAGAAAAGAGGAGTGACTATGACAGAAATTTCTCTGGCATGGCTTCTTGCGAAGGTGACTGCTCCTGTTGTAGGGGCTACAAAGCAGCGCCACATAGAAGGGGCGGCGAAGGCTGTGGATCTTATTCTGACACCGGAGGAGGAAGCTTATCTTGAGGAAGCCTATGTGCCGCACGGTCTGGTAGGCGTTATGGCGCAGAACACACCTGCTGCTTCCGGAGAACAGCATGTGTGGTCAACAGGAAGCCAGAAAATTGTGAGATCATGATCTTTCAGAGCAGCTTTGCAGACAGAGAATTATTTAAAAAAGAGAAATAGAAACAGGAAAAAAGAAGTGCGGAAGCCTGGGAAGGCAGACCGCACTTCTTTTTTCTTTGCTTTTGAACCAAATCTTTTTTAAGGGAACGGAACCAAAACATATTCAGTATGAAAAGAAATATATCTATATTAGTGTCTTGACACCCATAATGACTGGTGCTATACTGCGGAATTATGAATGAACATTTGACGCATCGGCTGCGGAAGTGTGAGGCTCTTGTTCAGTCCGAATATATCCTGGAAGATATTTTTATTCTGGGGGATTTTGAGGGATGAGAAGACTGGCCTCTATGTTCGGACAAAATAAAAAGGAAAGAGAGTATCTGACAGAAAAAAGGATACGAGGAGCAGAGAGATGAAAGAACATTATGACGTGATCATTGTGGGAACAGGCGCTGCAGGACTTTACTGCGCCCTGAGCTTTCCGGAGAGGATAAAAGTTCTGATGATCACAAAAAAAGAAGCGGATCAGTCGGATTCCTTTCTGGCGCAGGGCGGAATCTGTATGCTCAGAGGAGAGGACGATTACGAAAACTATTTTGAAGATACCATGCGCGCCGGCCACTATGAGAACAATAAAAGAGCGGTGGATCTGATGATCCGGAGTTCCAACAGTATTATCAGGGATCTTCTGGACAGAGGCGTCCGTTTCGCCAGAAATTCCCGGGGAGAACTGGATTTTACCAGAGAGGGCGCCCATTCGCAGCCAAGAATCCTTTTTTATGAGGATGTAACAGGGAGAGAGATCACAAGCCATCTTCTGGAACAGGCCCGAACAAAAGAAAATATTGAGATCTGCCAGTATATGACTATGGTGGATCTGATCTCTGAAGACAATATCTGCGGCGGAATCGTATGTATGAATGAAAAAGATGAAATTTATGAGATCCGCGCTCCTTATGTGGTGCTCGCCTGCGGGGGCCTGGGAGGACTTTACAAAAACTCCACAAATTTTCCGCACATCACAGGAGACGCCCTGGCGATCGCCATGAATCACCAGGTAAAACTGGAACATCTGGATTACATACAGATCCATCCGACGACTTTGTATTCCAAAAAGCCGGGAAGACGCTTTCTGATTTCGGAGTCTGTACGGGGAGAAGGGGCTCTTCTCTACGACAGAAACGGACAGCGTTTTACAGACGAGCTGCAGCCCAGAGATCTCCTCAGTCAGGCGATTTTTTCCCAGATGGAAAAACAGGATACGGAATATGTCATGGAGGATATGCGGCCTCTGGGAGAGGAGACGATCCTGAAGCATTTCCCCAATATTTTTCATCACTGCCTTGAAGAAGGATATGACGTGAGAAAAGAACCCATTCCCGTAGTTCCGGCCCAGCATTATTTTATGGGAGGGATCCAGGTGGATCTCGGAAGCAGAACGTCCATGGAAGGGCTTTATGCCTGCGGCGAGACAAGCTGCAACGGCGTCCATGGCAAAAACCGTCTGGCAAGCAATTCCCTTCTGGAATCTCTTGTCTTTGCAAGAAGAGCAGCGGATGATATACTGTTTGGAAAGAAACCGGACAAATGCAGAGCAGGCAGCGTGGACCGCAGCCACTATAAGGACAGGGAAGCGCTGATGAAAGGCTATCGCAAAAAGGTATTAGAAGAAATAGAGAGGATGGAAAAAGAACATGAATGAGATTACCATGAAAATGCAGGCGGACGAGCTGATTCTGATGGCTTTGAAGGAGGACATCACCAGCGAGGATGTTTCTACCAATGCAGTAATGCCCAATGCCCGGAAGGGAACTGTGGAATTGATCGCGAAAGAGGACGGAGTGATCGCCGGGCTTCAGGTTTATGCCCGGGTATTCACACTCCTTGATGAAAACACAGAGATCAAGTTTCACTGTAAAGACGGGGACGAAGTAAAAAAAGGACAGCTTCTTGCCAATGTTACAGGAGACATTCGTGTGCTTCTCTCTGGAGAAAGAGTGGCCCTGAACTATCTTCAGAGAATGAGCGGCATCGCCACTTATACAAGAGAGGTGTCTAAGCTTCTGGAGGGCAGTTCTGTAACGCTTCTGGATACAAGAAAGACCACTCCCAACTGCCGTGTTTTTGAAAAGTATGCGGTGCGTGTAGGCGGCGGCAGCAATCACCGCTACAATCTTTCCGATGGAGTGCTCTTAAAAGATAACCACATTGGAGCGGCGGGAAGCGTGGCGAAAGCGGTAGCCATGGCAAAAGAATACGCGCCGTTTGTCCGTAAGATCGAAGTGGAAGTAGAGACTCTTGAGCAGGTGAGAGAGGCTGTGGAAGCAGGCGCGGATATCATTATGCTGGATAATATGTCGCCGGAGCAGATGAAAGAGGCGGTGAAGCTGATCGGCGGCCGGGCCGAGACAGAATGTTCCGGAAATGTCACCAGGGAAAATATTGAAAGAATCCGTGAAATCGGAGTGGATTATGTATCCAGCGGCGCGCTGACACATTCCGCTCCTATCCTGGATATTTCCATGAAAAACCTTCACGCGGTTTAAGGAGGAGGGAGTTCATGAACACGTCGATGAGGAGAGAGGAAATCCTGAAGATACTCCGGAATTCGGAGACGCCTGTGGCGGCCAGAGAACTGGCCTCCCGGTTTGGCGTCAGCCGCCAGGTGATCGTGCAGGATATGGCGGTGATACGAGCTTCGGTACCGGGAATCCTTTCCACCACAAAAGGCTATACCATACAGCAGGAGAATACCTGTACAAGAGAGTTTAAGGTGCGCCATCGACAGGATCAGGCGGCGGAAGAGCTTAATTTGATCGTAGACTGCGGAGGACGTGTAAAGAATATCAGTATCAGCCACAGGGTTTACGGGAGAGTTTCCGCGGAAATGGATATCCGCTCCCGCCAGGATGTGAGAGAATTTACAGAAGCTCTCGCAAGCAGCCATTCTACAGTGCTGAGTACCGCTACCTCCGGATATCATTATCATCTGGTGGAGGCGTCCTCCATGGAACGGCTGGATCTGATCGGCAGTGAGCTGGAGAAGGCAGGCTTTCTGGCGCCGCTTCAGCCCTGGGAAAAAGAAAACGAAAAAGAAAAGGGGAGCAGATCATGACAGTAGCGGAAATTCAGGAGGAAATCCTCCGGATGAAAAAAGAACAGGATGTCTGTATCCTGGCACATGCGTACCAGGGACAGGAAATCCTGGAAATTGCGGACTATACAGGAGATTCCTACGGCCTCAGCGTACAGGCGGCTAAAAGCAGCGCAAAAGGGGTGATCATGTGCGGCGTACGTTTTATGGCGGAAACCTGCAAGATCCTGTGCCCGGACAAGAAAGTGTGGCTGGCGAATCCCGAGGCAGGATGCCCCATGGCAGAACAGCTTTCCCTGGAAGAGCTGAGAAAGCTGAAAGAACAGTATCCCGGTTATGCGGCAGTAGCGTACATTAATACAACTTCGGAACTGAAAACAGAGTGCGATGTCTGCGTGACCTCCGCCTCCTCTGTCAAGATCTGCGGACAACTGGAAAACGACAGGATCCTGTTTATTCCGGACCCGAATCTGGGACGTTATACAGCAGAGAAGCTTCCGGAGAAAACATTTGTGTTTTATAACGGCGGATGTCCCAGACATCAGGAAGTTTCCTCAGCGGATGTAAAACGCGCGAGAGAACTTCATCCGGAAGCACTTCTTCTGGTCCATCCGGAATGTTCCCCGGAGGTGGTAAAAGAGGCGGATTACGTTGGTTCTACTACAGGGATCATGGACTTCGCCCTCCGTTCCGATGCAGGAGAATTTATCATAGGCACAGAGAACAGCATTGTGGAGCATCTCCAGTTTGACTGTCCGGACAAACAGTTTTATCCTCTGTCCCCGTCTCTGACCTGCATGGATATGAAGCTTACGACTCTGATGGACGTATATCATTGTCTGAAAGGAAACGGCGGCGAAGAGATCCGTCTTTCTGATGAGATCATGGAAGGCGCGGGAAGATGCATCCGGCGTATGGTGGAACTGGGCGGCTGAAAAACAGCGCAGCCGGTGAGCAGAAGAAATGTAAAGAAGTAGAAAAAAAGACAGTCATTGAGGGTTTATGACTGTCTTTTTAATTATAAGCTTATAATTAAAAATGTTCTCTATCAGCCGATGCTGTTTACGGCTTTTGTTAAGCGGGAAACTTTTCTTGCACAGTTGTTCTTGTGATAAACACCCTTGGATGTTGCTTTGCTGATGGTTGCGATTGCATCAGTAAGAGCAGCCTGCGCAGCAGCCTTATCGTTATTCTGAACTGCAGCTTCTACCTTTTTGATGGAAGTTTTCACAGCAGAACGGATAGATTTGTTTCTCGCAGCTTTAGTTCTGTTTACTAAAATTCTTTTCTTAGCAGATTTGATGTTAGCCAATGTAGCACACCTCCATTCACGAATATTTAATGGTACGTCACAGAAACAGACACGGGCGCTCCTGTGAACATGCTTATACATTTTAGTATACATATCCTGGAATGTCAATACATAATTCCCATAAAAAATACAAAAAATACAGGTAAAACAAAAAACCGGAGGGTAAAATCATGTTGGGAAACGGCAGAATCAGGACGGATCTCGCTCTGGAGACGACAGAACGTTTTACAGAGGAGCATGTGGAAATTCGGGGAGTGGAGATCCGGGAGGACTATGACCAGGAAAAGGATATCCGGACTACTGTGGTAAAGATCACAACAGAGAACGGAGCGAAAGCCATGGGACGGCCCCAGGGGAATTATATTACAATAGAGGCCCCTGATCTTTCGGCTGCGGATGAGGGTTATCATAGAGAGATATCGGAAGAGATCGCGAAACATCTGAGAAGTCTGATCGATCTTGACCATGAAAAATCGATTCTGGTGGTAGGTTTGGGAAATCAGGCTGTCACCGCAGACTCCCTGGGTCCCCATGTGGTGAAAAATCTTCATATGACGCGGCACATTATCCGTGAATACGGACAAAAAAATCTGGGAAAGGAAGAAATGCACCGTACCAGCGGGATTATTCCGGGAGTAATGGCGCAGACGGGAATGGAGACATCGGAAATTGTCCAGGGAATCGTGGATGAGACGAAGCCGGATGTTGTTATCGCGGTGGACGCGCTGGCTGCGCGCAGCGTCAGAAGACTGAACAGGACAGTACAGATCACAGATACCGGAATCCATCCGGGATCCGGAGTGGGAAATCACCGGATCGGCCTTACAGAAGAGAATCTTCAGGTGAAGGTAATAGGAATCGGCGTTCCCACAGTAGTAGACGCGGCTACGATCGTCCACGATTCCATGGCCCATCTTCTGGACGCTTTGGAGGAGCAGGAACAAAAAGAATTTCTGGAAGAGATGATCCCGCCGAATCTTTACAGTATGTTCGTAACGCCGAAGGACGTGGATGAAACGGTAAAATATCTGAGTTTTACTATATCAGAGGGTCTGAACCTGGCTTTCGGAGAAGTATAATCGGAGAAATTCCGTCATAGGATACTTTGAAAGAGGTGATCCTGTGACAAGATTCCAGAAAGTGTTCTGCGTGATTTTGAGTCTGTGTTTCTTTGCGGTTCTGGCAATGGCGCCGGAATGGCTTTTTCTTGGCGGGAATATATACAGACAGCTTCCGCTGTACCGCTTTCTGGAAGAAAAGGCCAGAAGCATGTCTCAAAGAGAAGATCCGGAAACCTATCAGCTTTTGGTGGAGAACAATACCAGATATCTGGAAGAGATGATGGAGGCAGAGAACCAGGCGCCTGCAGCGGAAAAAGCGGAACAAAGCGGGAACGGTGAGGACAGGCAGTTGGAAAATCCGGAAACAGTACCGGAGATTCCTGAAGAGAAGGAAGAAGAAAACCAGACCGGAGCAGGCGCGCAGGAAGCGGACAGTGAAAAAAATACGGAGAACTCTGCGCAGAAAGATAAAGCCGGAGAAGAAAGCGGGGAGAGAGAATCGGAAACCCGGACGAAGCAGCCGTCTCCCTCCGCCTCAGATAAGGAAATTAAGGAAAAAAATGAACAGAGTTTATCGGAAACAGAAGATACATCTGCGGCGCAGGCCGCCTCCGCCGCAGCGCTGCCCCATCCGGAAATAGACCTGGCCCCGGAAACTCTTGCCGATTACAATTATCTTTTAAATAATTTTTTTATTGTTGATCCCAAAACAGCCACCAGTGAACAACAGCTAAACGCGGCTTCTTTTCTCGGGAAAGATCTTACCCTCGAGAAAAATGCGGATGCGCCTCAGATCCTTATTTATCACAGTCATTCCCAGGAGACCTTCGTGGATTCCCGGGAAGGCAGGGTGGAGGATACGATCGTAGGTGTGGGTGATTATCTGACTCAGCTTTTGACGGAAACCTATGGATATCAGGTGATTCATGTGACGGAGACCTTCGATATTGTAGACGGGCAGATAGACAGGAGCGCGGCCTATGACTATGCGCGTCCCTATATAGAACAGGTTCTGGAAGAAAATCCTTCCATAGAAGTGGTGATCGATCTTCACAGGGACGGAGTGCCGGAAGACAGGCATCTTGTTACGGAGATAAACGGAAAACCCACAGCTCAGATTATGTTTTATAATGGGCTGAGTTATACGGCCGACGGCGGTCAGGTAGATTATCTGCCCAATCCATACATACAGGATAATCTGGCTTTTTCTTTTCAGCTTGAATACCAGGCGGCCCAATATTATCCGGAATTGTACAGGGGAATTTATCTGGCGGCCCTGAGATATAACCTTCATTTAAGACCCCGGGCCCTCCTTCTGGAAGCGGGGGCTCAGACCAATACCGTGCAGGAGGTCAAAAACGCTATGGAGCCGTTTGCCGATATTTTGAACCGGGTTCTGACAGGGGCGTAAAATTGCGGCCGGTAGGAGAAATACCAAGGAAGATAGGGTGCTATATGAGAGCGATGATGGGAATTTATAATGTAAAATGCAGAAAGCACGTTGGTTTTTGTGAGTTTGCTCTGATACCGGTTGTGGAAGAAAGAGCGGAAGCTTACTGTGTAAACAGCACTTTTTATCTCGTACTGTGCGTACAAAAAGTGAGACCCTCTCGTTTGTTATTTTGAAAAATATCAGTTGTTATAGTGCCCCAATTTAAAAAGAAAAAGTTTTTATTTTCCATCCGGAAGTTTTGGAAATTCTATGTTCCTGCAGATTCTGTCTTTGTATAATAAACACATGAAAACCGAAAACGAATTGCTGGAATGAAGAAGAAAAGGAGATGTAAAAATGAAGAAAAAAGTATTGGCAGTGGCATTGGCGGCAGCAATGACAGTGGGTACAGTACCGGCGGCTGTATTTGCAGAAGAGGCGGAGAAACCTTATGAGGGAGTTACACTGAGTATGTGGATCGGCACCTCTGTGTATCACGATGGAACCAAGGCAATTCTGGAGAAGGCAACAGAAGAGCTGGGTATGGAATTTGAAGTTGAGATCAATCCGGAAGGAACGGAAGGCGACAATATTATTAAGACAAGATGTGCATCCGGAGATCTTTCAGATCTCAGTGTTTACAATTCAGGATCTTTGCTTACCGCGCTGAATCCGAAAGAACATTTCCTGGATATTACAGATGAGGAATTTACGAAGAAATTCGATGATGCATACATCAGTACAGTAAGTCAGGATGGACGAGTTTATGGAACTCCGGTTACCACTACCTCTGCGGGCGCCGTTGTTTACTGGAAGCCAGATTATGAGGAGCTGGGTCTGGAAGTTCCGAAAACGTGGGATGAATTTCTTGCGAATTGCCAGGCATTGAAGGATGCGGGAAAATATCCGGTATATCTTTCCGCCGGTGATACCTGGACCACACAGGTTCTTTTCCTCGGTGATAATTACAATGTTCTGGCTCAGAATCCGACTTTTGCAGAGGACTTTACTGCAGGAACCGCGAAATTTGCGACAGATGAAGCGGCGCTTGCAAGCTGGGAGAAATATGCGGATCTGGTGGATATGTACCAGCCGGATTATACGGCGGCCACATACGAAGACGGTCTTGAAGCCATGGCTACCGGACAGGCTACACACTGGATTATCTTAACTTCTGTGATTCCGCTGATGATTTCCGCGCATCCGGAAGCAAAAGAGAATATTGGTGTATTTGCGATTCCCGGAGATGATCCTGAAGATGTGGGCCTTACGGTCTGGGAACCGAACAGCTGGTATGTAAACAAAGACAGCGAGAATACAGAAGCAGCTCTCGCATTTCTTGACTTCTGGTGTCAGCAGGAGAGCCAGGATCTGTATGTAAATAATTACGGCGCGAACGGGCCGTCCTGTATTAAAGGATATACTCTCCCTGACAGTGTGGCTCCGGCAATCCGTGAGGACATGCAGGTGTACTTTGATGAGGGAAAAACAGCTCCGGCACTTGAGTTCCTTACACCGATAAAAGGAGCTACCTGCGAACAGATTACTACTTCGGCAGCTTTTGGTCAGGTAGATGCTGAGACAGCTGCACAGATGTACGATGACGACTGCAAGAAATCTGCAGTTCAGCAGGGACTTGGATGGGAATAACCTGTGATCTGCAGCTGATGAATTTCTGGCCGACTGCTCAAGCGGTCGGTCAGTTCTTTTTAAGGAGGTCATTATGAAGGCAAAAAGAAACCATAATAAATTATACTCCTTCTGGTTTATAGTTCCATCTCTGGTTATTTTCTGCGTTTTCTTTCTGTTTCCAATTCTGTCTTCTCTTTATTATAGTATGACAGTATGGGACTTTAATACAGCTACTTTTTGCGGTCTTGACAATTATAAAATGTTTTTTTCGGAGAATTCTCTGAGTTCTTCGATTGTACATACACTGATTTACGCATTTCTGACCAGCGCATTAAAGGTTGTGATCGCTTTTTTTATTGCGGTGTTTCTGTGCAGCGGGATTCGGGCAAAAGGCTTTATACGTTCTGCGGTTTTTTTCCCGAATCTTGTTTCCACGATGGCGGTTGGTCTTACCTTTTCCGCTTTGATGCATCCCACAAAAGGCCTGTTTAACATTGTCCTGCAGGCGATCGGTTTTTCACCGGTGAATTTTCTGGGTGATATGAATCTTGCCTTATACAGTGTTATTGCGACAGATGTGTGGAAAGGTCTTTCTGTTTCGGTTGTAATTTATATTGCCGGTGTGCAGTCTATTGACCGGACATATTATGAGGCAGCCTCTATTGACGGTGCTAACGGGTGGCAGAAACTGAAGAATATCACGCTTCCACTGATCGCGCCCTCTCAGAATTCAATCATTATTTTGTCACTGATCGGCGGTCTTCGTTCTTTTGACCTGATATGGGCTATGACAGGTGGTGGTCCGGGATTTGCGACGGACGTTATGGCATCAGTGATTTACAAAGAGTACGCCTATGGTTTTTACGGACTGTCCACTGCGGGCAACGTGATCATGCTTGTGCTGATTTCCTGTATTGCTTTTCCGCTTCAGCATTTTCTTATGAAAAGAGAGGAGGCGATCCAATAATGAAAAAACACAGAAAGCTGCTGTTGATTGGAGAAATTGTCGGTGTGGCTCTAACGGTGATTATTTTTATTATACCGTTTTATTTTATGTTTGTGAATTCACTGAAGTCACAGCAGGAAGCAAATCTGCTGACGATTGCATGGCCCACGGAGCTGCATTTGGAAAATTATCTGGAAGTATTTTCGTATTCGAATTATCAGCTTCTGACGGCATTTAAAAACAGTCTGCTTTTGACGGTATTTACCGTAATCGGACTGATTGTGACCGGTGCTATGGCAGGATATGTGATACAGAGGCGCAGCGACCGTGTGATGAAAATTGTATCTTCGATCATTATGCTTGGCCTGATGATTCCTGCAGCGATTCTGCCGACGATCAACCTTCTTCAGAAACTGCATATTTACAGGACTATGTTTGGAATGGTAATGGTGGAAATTGCCCTTCAGACGCCGTTTACCATTATGCTGTTCCGCGGGTATATGGCATCTATACCCACTGAACTGGAAGAAGCGGCAAGAATCGACGGGTGCAGTCCTTTTCAGGTGTTCCTGCAGATTATCAATCCTCTGCTGAAACCGATCCGTGCTACGGTTATTATTCTCACTGCGGTTACAACCTTCAATGATTTTACTAATCCTCTCTATTTTTTGCCGGGAGCAGAAAACACGACTGTTCAGCTGACTTTATATAATTATAAAGGACAGTTTGCAAGCAGCTATAACCTGTTGTTTGCCAATATCATCCTGATTACGATTCCCATGCTGATTCTCTTTATTCTGTTTAACAAGAAAATTGTTGCCGGCATGGTTGCAGGATCAGTGAAAGGATAATGTTTTGCTGTGAAAATACCGGAAGGGAGTAGAACGATGCTATATAAAAAAACAGACAAATTGACAGCTGAAGTATTTCGTAATCCCGGCAGTGAATACCGGGGAGCGCCGTTTTGGGCCTGGAACTGCCGGATGAATAAAGAGAATATTGATGATACCATCGATTCGCTGAAGGATATGGGAATGGGCGGCGGACATATCCACTGTCGAACCGGAATGGATCACCCCTATATGGGCGAAGAATTTCTCAGGCTGGTAAAATATGCAAATGAAAAATTTAATGAAAAACAGATGCTGACCTGGCTTTATGATGAGGATCGGTGGCCGTCGGGTGCAGGAGGCGGCCTGGTTACCCGGGAGCATCGATATCGGATCCGTTTCCTTCTTTTTACGCCGGAGTGTCAGGACGGAAAAATTGTGAAAAGCGAAAAGAAAACCAGCGGACAGGTCGTTCGGAGCAATGAACGCATTCGGCTTGCAAGGTATCAGATTCGGCTGGAAAACGGTTGCCTCAGAGAATATGCGATACTGAAGGAAGAAGAGAACGCAAGGGCCGGCTGGGATGAGTGGTTTGCTTATCTGGAAGTTTCGGGAGACAATCCATGGTTCAATGACCAGGCTTATCTGAACACATTGGATCCGGCTGCAGTCCGCAGGTTTATTGAAGTGACGCATGAGAAATATGCCGGACTTTTGGGAGAACAGTTTGGCGGGAATGTTCCGGCAATCTTCACAGATGAGCCGCAGTTCTGCCATAAACGCTGTCTGGACTATGCGGAGCAGAAAAAAGATGTGATCATTCCATTTACTGATGATCTGGAAGAAAGTTTTTCAAATGAATACGGACACAGTCTTCTCGGACATCTTCCGGAACTGTTCTGGGAGCTTCCGGAGAATCAGGTTTCCGTCATTCGTTATGAGTATCATGACCACATTGCGGAGAGATTTGCCAGTGCTTTTGCGGATCAGATCGGCGGATGGTGCCGGAAGCACGGTATTGCACTGACAGGACATATGATGGAGGAGCCTACTCTTAAGTCACAGACAGCTGCTCTTGGAGAAGCCATGCGCTCATACCGTTCCTTTGATATTCCGGGGATTGATATGCTCTGTGACCGCAGAGAACTGAATACTGCGAAACAATGTGAAAGTGCAGTCCATCAATTCGGGAGAGAGGCAATGCTCAGTGAGCTGTACGGTGTGACAAACTGGGACTTTGATTTTCGCGGGCATAAGCTGCAGGGGGACTGGCAGGCCGCGTTGGGAGTGACTGTGCGTGTACCACATCTGACCTGGACTTCCATGGCCGGGGAAGCCAAGAGAGATTATCCGGCATCTATTGGCAGTCAGTCACCCTGGTATCGCGAATACTCTTATCTGGAGGATCACTTTGCGAGAGTGAATACGGCGATGACCAGAGGAAAGCCTCTTGTCCGTCTGGGTGTGATCCATCCGATAGAATCCTACTGGCTGTACTGGGGGCCAAAGGACCAGACATCCGGTATACGAGAGGAAATGGATGCGAATTTCCGGCATCTGACAGAATGGCTGCTATATAACACAATAGATTTTGATTTCCTCTGTGAATCCCTTCTGCCCTTGCTGACCGGACAGACGGAAGACACAGGAAGCAGCTTTCCTCGGTTGAAAGTGGGAGAAATGGAATACGATGCGGTTCTGGTTCCAAACTGCCATACGCTTCGAAGTACAACACTGAATATATTGGAAAAATTTAAACAGCAGGGCGGCCGCGTGATTTTTACAGGAGAGATCCCGTATCTTGAAAATGCGCGTCCGTCAGACAGAGGAAGGAAGCTTGCGGAAAAAACAGACGTGATTCCTTTCGGACGTCTGCAGATTCTGAAAGCTTTGGAGGATTTACGTGAAATTGAAATCAGAGAAGCAGACGGGACGGCCAGTACCAATATTATTTATCAGATGAGGGAAGAGGAGGATGATCGCTGGCTGTTTCTGGCTCATGTAAATCGTACAGAGAGTCCGGAAAGCGCAATATTTGACAATAGTGGTTCCCTGATCCGCCGGAGAAATGTGGATCTTCCGGTGAAAGAAGAACTGACGGTTACAATTCGCGGAAAATGGAAAGTCATGATTTATGATACACTGACCGGAGAAATCTTTCAGCCGGATTATACCTGGAAGTGTGGAAATACTGTTTTGTACAGAACAATGTATGACCAGGATTCCCTCCTCCTTCATTTGGAAAGCTGCACAGGTAAAACAGATACCGATGCAGACCGAGGGAAGAAATCTGTAAACAGAAGAAAGACCATGGAAACAGACTGCTGGAGAATACTTCCGCTGCCGGATGTGAATCCGGTAAGACTATCCGAGCCGAATGTTTGCCTTCTGGATATCGCGGAATACCGTTTTGACAATGGAAAATGGCAGGAGAAGGAGGAAATCCTCAGAATTGACAATCTTTTTCGGAAAAAACTTGGCTACCCGCTGCGCATGGAAGCATTTGCCCAGCCATGGACAAGAAATGTGGAGGAACCGACAGAACACAGGCTTTCTCTGAAATATACGGTGGAATGCGCCTGCGACCTGGAAGGATGTCATGTGGCAATGGAAAACGGAACGGAGACAATGCTTTTTCTGGATGGATATGAAATTATCAATAAGGAGGATGGATGGTATACAGACCGATGCATCCGCACTGTCCCGCTCCCGGTTCTGACAGAGGGGAAACATGTTCTGCAGGTGGAGATTCCATATAACAGCAGAACGAACGTTGAAAATATATTTCTTCTGGGAGAGTTTATTGTGGAAGTCCGGGGAGTCTGTCAGACTCTGAAAGCACCGGGAAGGGTTTTGGCATTTGGAGATATTACCAGACAGGGATATCCTTTTTATGGTGGGAATGTGACATATGAAATTCCCTTCTATTCGGAAGGCGGGGAATACGAAATAGAAGCTGACATGTTCCGTTCTCCCTGCATTTGTGTGGAACTTGACGGAAGAAAAATGGGGAGAATTGCCTTCTCTCCTTATAGATGCAGTCTGGGGATAGTTCCGGAAGGAGAACATATTGTATCCGTTACCGTGTACGGCAGCAGAATTAATACTTTTGGGTGTGTACATAACTGCAATCAGGAAGAAATATGGTATGGTCCGAATGCATGGCGCACGGTGGACGATGAATGGTCATACGAATATCAGTTAAAACCGACAGGGCTGTTAAAGGCTCCGATTTTAAAGTGCAGGAGAGAAAAGTAATGAAAGAATTATCCAGAATTGTAAAAAATCTGCCACAGTCAGGAATTCGAAAACTGCAGGAAGCAGCCAGAGAAATACCGGATGCGATCAGACTGGAAACAGGGGAACCTGATTTCAAAACACCTGATTATATCTGTGAAGCGGCTGCCAGGGCAATGGACGAGGGATTTACCAAGTATACGTCTGTACCGGGAATTCAGTCACTGAGGAATGCATTGGCCGAAGACTTTTCGGAGAGACTGGGCACTGATGTGAATGCCGGGCAGATTGTTGTTACTGCCGGCGCTACGATGGCACTGGATATTGTTCTGGGATGTCTGGGCAATCCCGGAGATGAAGTGCTCATTCCGGATCCTGGCTGGCCTGTCTATACTATGCAGGTGATGTCAAACAGTTTAAAGCCGGTTCCGTATATCATGCCGGCAGATAAAGGATTTGAGCCGGGGCGGGAAAATATAGAACCATTGATTACAGAGAAAACAAAAGCGATTGTGGTAAACACGCCTTCCAATCCGACAGGTGCTGTTTTTCATGAGGAAACGATCCGGATGATTCTGGATCTGGCGAGAAAATATGACCTGTATGTAATTTCTGACGAAGTATATGATTATCTGATTTATGAGGGAAAACATATTTCTCTGAAATCACTGGATCAGGACGGGAGAGTCATATTGATTTCGGGTGTATCTAAAAAGTACGCGATGACAGGATGGAGAATCGGATATGCGATTGCGTCAGAAGAAATCATTTCTTTGATGAAGCAGCTGATGGTTCCAATGATCGGAAATGCTACTGCAGTTGCGCAGAAAGCAGCAGAAGCGGCAATCACCGGTCCTCAGGATTTTGTAGAAATTTCACGCAGAGACTATAAGAAGAGACGGGATGCGGCAGCCGCTGTATTCAGGGAAGAAAATGTGGATTTTTATTTTCCTCACGGTGCTTTTTATATGATGGCAGATATTTCCTGCTGTCGCATGGATTCGGAGAAATTTGCATTGAAACTTCTGGCGGATGAACATGTGGCGGTAGCGCCGGGAGGAACATTTGGGGAATCATCCCGACAGATGGTCCGCATTTCCTGCGGAACAGAGATGACCGCGCTGTGTGAAGGTATTCGCAGGATGTGTCGTTATATAAAAAAATATTCCGGATGAAATCCCGGTTCTGCTGTGTGAACAGCGGGAATTTCAGAATAGAGGAGGAAAGAGAATGAGGTTATTTAATAGAGGGGTTTATCCGGTTATGCTGACCCCCTTTACAGAAGATGATCAGGTGGATTATGAATCGCTTGGGAGACTGGTGGACTGGTATATTGAAAAGGGAGTGGATGGATTATTTGCAGACTGTCAGTCCAGTGAAATGTTTTTTCTGTCTCTGGAGGAGCGTCTGAAAATTGCGGAATTTGTTGTAAAAGCGGCTGCGGGAAGAGTACCCGTTGTTGCATCAGGGCATGTTTCGGAAGCAGTTGAAGACCAGATCACTGAGCTTCAGAAAATGGCGGAGACAGGAATTGATGCGCTGATTTTAATCACAAACCGATTTGCAAAAAAAGAGGAAGATGATGATGTGTGGATGAATAATCTCCGGAAGGTGATGGACGCGCTTCCGGAGGAACTTCCACTGGGATTTTATGAATGCCCGTATCCTTATAAAAGGCTGATTACGCCGGAAGAACTGGCATGGTGTGCTGCAACTTCCAGGTTCTATTTTATAAAGGATACCAGTTGCAGCCTCGATGATATACAGAAAAAACTGGATATTATCCGCGGAAGCACAGTCCTTTTATTTAATGCGAACACGTCCACTTTGCTGGAAACGCTGCATCTGGGAGCAGCGGGGTTCAGCGGCGTAATGGCGAATTTCCATCCGGAACTTTATGTATGGCTGGTGGAAAATGCGGAAAAGGAGCCGGAAAAAGCCCGCAGACTTGCAGATTTTCTTACAGTGGCTTCTTTGATTGAGCGTCAGATTTATCCTGTCAACGCGAAGTATTTTCATAAAACGATTCATAACTTCCGTTCGCTGCAGACACGCACAAAAGATCCGGCATTGCTGAATGATACCGGACGTCTGGAGGTGGATCAGCTGATCCGCCTGACAGAAGATATGAAAAAATATCTTGGAATCTGTCAAAATGAGAAATTATGTGATTGAGCAACGCTGCAGTATGATCAGAATCTCTGAAAGAGGAAAGGAATGAAGAAAAATGAAAATCTTAGTCACTGTGACCAATTATTCCAAATACTGTCAGGCCGGAAAAAGAATTCTGCAGGATGCAGGCTGTGAAATTATTGAGAATACGTCCGGCCGTCCGTTTACTGCTGAGGAGCTGGAAGAGCTGGTAGGGGATGTGGACGGTGCAATTGCCGGTGCGGATGTCTGGAGCGAACAGATATTCAGGGCGGCACCTAAAATGAAGGTGCTTGTTCGATTCGGAGTAGGAGTGGATAATTTTGACCTGGAAGCAGCAAAAAGGCATGGAATTGCAGTCTGCAATTGTCCGGGAATTAATACGACTGCAGTCGCAGAACAAGCAGTGGCTCTGATTCTGGGATTAACCAGGCAGATCGTATGGTTAAATAAAGAAACAAAAGAAGGAAAATGGCCGCGTATTATGATGCATGAACTCAAAAACTGTACAGTCGGTATATTGGGATTTGGCTCAATCGGGCGGAATATCTGTGAAAAACTGAAAGCTTTTTCGCCTGTTCTGATCGCATATGACAAATATGTGGATGAAAAAGAAGCGGAACGTCTGGGAGTGGAAATGGTGTCTTTTGAGGAAGTGCTGAAAAGAAGTGATGTGATTTCCGTGAATCTGCCCGCTGTTCCGGAAACGATTGGAATCATCAATTCGCAAAACATCACAAAGATGAAAAACGGTGTATATCTCGTAAACACTGCGAGAGGAAGTCTTGTAAAAGAAAAGGATGTGTCTGAGGCGATCCGGACGGGAAAAATAGCAGGTTTCGCTACGGATGTCTATGAGAGGGAACCGATTACCAGAGAGAATCCGCTGCTGTCAAGTGACAGAGTGATTATGACACCGCATACATCGGCGGAAACCTACGAAAACTGTGAGACAACATCGTGGGTGACTGCGAAAACTGTGTTGGATGTCCTTCGTGGAAGAGAACCGGAAAATCGCCTTGTGTAATGTAATCCATGGAGGTCTGCAGGCGGAAAAATTGAGAATTCCCTGATTTTTTGCTATAATGAAAAAAGGCACAGGCTGTCTGCATACTTATAGTCCGAATGTGCAGGCAGCTCTTTCTTCACAGTCAGAGGAGAAAAAATATCATGAAGTATCAGACAAAACTCATCCTTGGTTATGCAACGATTGCGCTTTTGCTGAGCATTGCTCTGGGAATTGTTGTATACAGTATCAGTCTGGACTATGAAGTGAAACGTCAGGAAAACAGCCTGGATGTAACTTCTGCTCAGCTTGTTTCCCAGATGGAGGATCGATTCCGTACGATGGATGCCATCATTTATTATATTCTGTCAGATTATGATATGCTGGACAGTATTGAGACACTTGGGAGAATTTCGGACAGAGAAGTACAGAGTTCTTATGTTTTAAATGCAAGAACAACACTGAGCAATGGGTTTAATACAGAGTATATTCTCAAGAATTCTTACAGGACAGTATTCTATAATCAGCTGGGCGATCTGGTCAGCAGCTTTAATGCAAAAGAAGCACGGCAGGTTTCCACAGATTTTGATCTGGGAACGATTTCCTATCTGGAACGGGCTGTTCAGGCGAAAGGAAAAACGGTTCTGATTGGTGCGCATACAGATGAATGGGGAAGGACGGACGGGCCGGAGGTTTATTCTGTGATGAAAGCGCTTCAGGGATACCAGATGGGATTTCTGGAAGTGGAAAATACGATAGAGAGCCTTTCTACTTTGGCTGTGGCAGCACCCGGGGCAGAGTTTGTCATTGTAGCAAACGGTGAGGAAGTGATGTATTCCAGCAACGGCGATTATTCAGATACAGAAAGTCTGCGGAGTCTGTGTGAGAAGGCGGAGTCAGAGGAAGAGAAAATATCCGGGATGCTTGTATCCAGAAGCAGTTCTGAAGAATTCGACCTCAGCGTCATTGCCTATATACCGGAAATTGCAGAAGGAGATGGAAGGGAAGCGATTCTTATCACAGCAATGGCAGCGGCTATTATTGCCTTTGGAGTCTGTTTGCTGCTGATTATTCTATGGTCTTACATTCTTACAAAATCAATCAGAGAGCTGCGGGGAGTAATCGAACAGACGAGTCTGGAGAATCTGGATATTCAGGCTATAGAAACAGATTATGGCCTGGATGAGGTCAGAACACTGGCAAAGTCCTATCAGGCTATGACAAAGCGTCTGAGTCAGGCGGTGAACAGTGAAAAACGGGCGCTGATGCTTCAGATGCAGGCACAGTTTGATGCGCTTCAGGCACAGATCAATCCTCATTTTCTTTATAATGTGCTGAACATCATTTCCGGACGCGGAATTGAAAATAACGATGATATGATCTGCGACATGTGCGGAGCATTGGCCAGTATGCTGCGGTATTCAACAAACAATAAAGAGCGGTATGTGAAGACAGAGCAGGAAATGAATTATCTGGAAAATTATCTGTATCTGCTGAAGGCGCGTTATGGAGATAAAATATCCTTTGACGTCTCTATAGATTCTGCGGTCAGAGATAAGCTGCTTCCGAAAATGACACTGCATCAGTTCGTGGAAAATATTCTGGCTCATGCATACGGTCATTCTGACAGGAGAATGATAATACAGGTGATCGGAACCATGTATTCTGACCATTGGGAGATTCGGGTGCAGGATAACGGAGAGGGCATTAGTGAAGAAAAACTAAGGGAAATCCGGGAAAAGATTAAGAATGTGCGCAAAAACCTGGAGAACCGCAGAGGGATGGAAATGGAAATCGGAGGTATGGGGCTGGTAAACACATATGCCAGATGCTTTTTGCTGTATCACGATGCATTGATCTTTTCTATACGGAATCTTCCGTCAGGAGGAGTAGAGGTAACGGTTGGAGAATGGCTGAACAGGAGAAGCGAGGATGGAATATCGGGTGTTGGTGGCGGACGATGAACCGCTTGCATTAAAGTCTGTCTGTTTGATTATTGAACAGCGATGTGAGAATTATAAAATCGCGGCAACTGCAGAAAACGGGCAGGAGGCTCTGCAGAAAATTCGGGAGTATGTGCCGGATCTTGTTATATGTGATATTAAAATGCCGCTTTTATCCGGAGTGGAGCTGGCTGCGATTATACGAAAGGAATTTCCTGAGATTTGTTTTATAATTGTCAGCGGTTATCAGGACTTTGAATATGCACAGAGTGCGATACGTTCCGGTGTGACCGATTATCTTCTGAAACCAATTGTGCCTTCGGCTCTTTTGAACTCACTGGAACATGCGGCAGTAAAAATCAGGAAAATCCATTATACAGAGCGCAACCGGATTCTGCGGACAATCGGAAATGGGAAAAAAGCGGATATGCAGAAGCTGAAACGCTATATACCTTACAGGCAGTATTATGGGGCAATTTTACGGACAAACGGACTTCCGCGCCGGTTTGCCATGGATAAAACGAGAGAAATATATTCGGATATCAATGAACAGTTTCTGATTTTCGGACGGGATGAGATGGAAGCCCTGTATCTGATTCCGAAGAAGTTGTTATCAGAGAGAGACTTTCTGCGTTATATGGAGAAAATCCAGAAACAACGGAAAGAACCGGATTATTATACACTGATCTATGACAGCAGACCATTTTCCGTAAATGAATTGCAGGAGAAGATACGGAAAATGTATCAGGAGCTGGATCAGCGCAGCAGTGTAGGAGTAACACAGTGCGTGAATCTGGCAGAACCGCCGGAAATTTCCGGACAGCAGGCAAGAGAGCTGCGCGAACTTGAGGAAAATATCATGATGGAGCTGGAAGCCGCTGCAAGAACAAAGAAAGCAGACCGGATCAGGTCTGAGATCCGGAAAGGGTACAGTGCGCTGGAAAAATACCGGCCATCACAGCTGTGGATGGAAAATTTTACCAGAGAAATCATGGCGGTAATGAGACAAAACGGGCTCAGCAGAATATCCGTGCCGGAAAGTGAATATCTGTTGTGTGATGCTTTTTTCTATGCGGTTTCTGTCAAGATGCTGACAGACAGTCTGATGGATATTTTTTTGAATTTTCAAAGAGAAGAGCTGGAAGAAGGCAAAGCGGATTCGCAGGAATATTTTGATAAAATTGAGCACTATTTAAAACTTAATCTGGGAAAATCGATCATGCTGATGGAGCTTTGCCATCAGTTCGGTATTTCTCAGCCATATATGAGCCGTCTGTTTCGAAAATATTCAGGCAATTCGTTTAGCCAGCATTTGACAGAACTGCGCATGAATCGGGCAAAAGAACTGTTTCGTGAGAAACCGGACAGTTTTATTAAAGACGTTGCGGCGATGGTGGGATACGAAGATCAGTTCTATTTCAGCAGACTTTTCCGGTCCTATACAGGAAAAAGCCCATCTGAATTTTTAAAGGAAATCGCAGATGAGGAGGAAAGTATAGATCTTTTGTCGTAAAATAAATTTATGATTTTTCGATATTGCATAGCTAAAAAATAAGTAGCCGTTAGTGGTTTATAAATTGTGTTTTGTAAGGTGGACGCGGAAAATCCGCGGGCCACCTTTTTATAATATGGGTCGGATAGACCCAGTTGAGTACGTTGGAGTTTCTCAACAGAGAAACGGAAACGTGCGAAATATAATCCACCCGCTATGCGGGCAATGTCGTCAACTTAAGAGTATTTGCTTCAAAAAAAAGCAGCATGATACCACGTAATTGAGTGTATTGTTACAAATAATCGCATCACAAATAGGACTGCTGATTTTTGAACAGTCCTATATCCTTCTTGTTGTGGTCTTATTTAAATACAGCTTTTCATATGGCTGTAATATCTCCGGCGTGTATGTTTTCGGTATCTGCCAAACCTTCTATCGGGGCGGATAATGGAATATATTTTGGAAGATTCTTCCACTATCCGGCATATCATCTCGTTGCATATGGACAAGGACGACCGCAAAAGACGTATGATACAGCTTTTTATCCGGTTTAATATATAGCTGCGGTTAGACTGGTAATCACACCTGTTGTCGGCAGACACAATGATCCTTGAATCCGCCTCCGATTTTATGATCGCAGCCAGATTGGATAAATACATCGCTGCAAAGAACTCCTGCCGGATACTGACAGGTTTAACGCTGTTAAATGCTTCTATTTCAAGCCGGTTCTTAAGCTCCCTGTATTTGCTTTCAACTCCCCAGCGTAGCCGGTATAAATCCGGAAAATTCTCCGCAGCCATCTGTTCGGGCGTTAGATTTGTCACCAGATATTCGGTGCTGCCGTCTTCCAGCAAAAAGTGAACGCTCCTTAAAGTAAGGGCCTCTTTATCACGGGAAGCGGGATATGTAAATAAAGCGTCGTTCTGTTCTGCCATGGCTTTCTTAAATGTTTTTGGCGTACGCATAACAAACAGGACTCCTTTGGAGTTTAGATAGCGAAACATGTCCTCGGAAGGGTATCCCCTGTCAAAAAGTATGACGCTGTTTGAAAACCCGGGCAAAAAATCCACGTGGGATTTGGCCGATTCCCGTTCATTGTAACGATAGGGATGAAGAGAAACGTCAACCAGAATATCATTCAACACATCATAAAGAACGGATGCGGAAGCAAGGGGGGACACTATTTCTGTCTTGTTTGGGTTGCCTCCAAACACCTCGTAATTCTCTTTTGATTCTGGAATCTGTATTGTGCTTCCATCAACAGCGTAAATATGGAAGTTATTCCATGTGCGTAAATCTGCTGTCCGTAAATAGAACTGCTTCACAGAAAGACGGAATAATTCAAGAAACGCTTTATGAGAAATGCCCTGTCTTGCCTTTGAAACCGCCTGTTTTGATACAAACGGAGGAGCCTCAGATGGAAAAGTGTCTAAAAATTGGGAATAGTTTATGGGAATGGATTTATGAACCGACTGGAGCACAAAGTAAATCAGGTTGGAGAAAGGAAGTTTTCCTGAACGTGTAAAAGCATTACCGATGCGATGCCTTGCCAGAAAATCTGCCGATGTGATAAGCTCATTAGAAGATTGTAAGATGGACGTTAAAAGTCTTGTATTCATAAAAACACCTCGCATTGAAAATGTAATCAACGCGAGGCAACATTTTTTGAACGTTTTGTCAAGTGTTTTTAGGCATTTTTTATTTTTGATATATCTTAAGTTGACGACATTGCCCGTTTTACGGGTGGGGGCGACTGATTTTTCTGAAAGGATTTACTTGAGAAGTTATAATTTAATAGGATGTACGGTATGGTGTTGTTTATTTGGTTTAATAACAGAATAAAATATTAAAGTATGTGTGTCTGTTTTGAACATACTATTTCCTGTTTACTTTGTCGCTGTTTTTTTGTTTTACCTTTTCCGCAAATTACAATTTCGAGAATTAGCACTTGTAACTTGGAACGTATGTTTGTATAATGAGAGAAGAAACTGGTAAATACAGGGATTTGGCGGGATTTGCCGGAAAATGAAGGACAGAACGGGAGAGAAAAACGTCTTTTATAAACCCCGGGGCATGTCTGGACTTGCCGGCGGCAGGTGTGCTATAATGAGGCACGAATGCCACAGAAACATACACCGCGTCCGTGTACAGGCGGGATTGTCCCATGTACAGGGATGTTACAGAGAAAGAGGAGGAAAACTGCGTAATGACAGATCAGAGTAAGATCCGAAATTTCTGCATTATTGCACATATAGATCATGGGAAGTCCACTTTGGCTGACCGTATTATAGAGAAAACAGGACTGCTGACCCAGAGGGAGATGCAGTCGCAGGTTCTGGATAATATGGATCTGGAAAGGGAGAGAGGAATTACCATTAAATCTCAGGCGGTTCGTATTGTATATAAAGCGAACGATGGAGAAGAATACATTTTTAATTTGATAGATACTCCGGGACATGTGGATTTTAACTATGAGGTGTCCCGAAGCCTTGCGGCCTGTGACGGAGCGATTCTGGTGGTGGATGCGGCTCAGGGAATCGAGGCGCAGACCCTTGCCAATGTTTATCTGGCGCTGGATCACGACCTGGATGTTCTTCCGGTGATTAATAAGATCGATCTTCCCAGCGCTGAGCCTCAGCGGGTTATCAATGAAATTGAGGATGTGATCGGGCTGGAAGCGCAGGATGCTCCTCAGATTTCGGCAAAGACAGGGCTGAATATAGAGGAAGTTCTGGAGCAGATCGTGAAAAAAATTCCGGCTCCGGAGGGAGACGCAGATGCGCCGCTGAAGGCTTTGATCTTCGATTCTGTTTACGATTCCTACAAGGGAGTGATCGTATTCTGCCGGCTGATGGACGGCCGTGTGAAGAAGGGCACCAAGGTCCGGATGATGGCTACCGGATTCACTGCGGAAGTGGTGGAAGTCGGGTATTTCGGCGCAGGCCGTTTTATTCCCTGCGAAGAACTGACTGCGGGCATGGTGGGATATTTCACCGCCAGCATTAAAAACGTAAGAGACACCCGCGTGGGTGATACAGTTACGGAAGACGGAAGGCCCTGTGCCGAGGCGCTTCCCGGATACAAAAAGGTCCAGCCGATGGTTTACTGCGGGCTTTATCCTGCGGACGGAGCAAAATACGGAGACTTAAGAGACGCTCTTGAGAAGCTTCAGCTTAATGACGCTTCCTTATTTTATGAGCCGGAGACCTCCGTTGCCCTTGGATTTGGATTCCGCTGCGGTTTTCTGGGACTGCTTCATCTGGAGATCATCCAGGAACGTCTGGAAAGAGAATATAATCTGGATCTGGTGACCACGGCGCCCAGCGTTATTTACAAAGTGTATAAGACGAACGGGGAGGTTGTGGATCTTACCAATCCTACGAATCTGCCGGATCCCTCTGAAATTGACTATATGGAAGAGCCCATGGTTAATGCGGAGATTATGGTAACTACGGAATATATAGGCGCGATCATGGAACTGTGTCAGGAGCGCCGCGGACAGTATATCGGCATGGATTATATGGAAGAAACAAGAGCGCTTCTGAAATATAAGCTTCCTCTGAACGAGATCATCTATGATTTCTTTGACGCCTTGAAATCAAGATCCAGAGGATATGCGTCTCTGGACTATGAACTCTGCGGATATGAGCGCAGCGAACTGGTGAAACTGGATATTCTGGTAAACAGAGAAGAAGTGGATGCCCTTTCCTTTATCGTCCACGCCGACACTGCTTACGAGAGAGGGCGGAAGATGTGCGAGAAGCTGAAAGAGGAGATTCCGAGACAGCTCTTTGAAATTCCTATCCAGGCGGCCATCGGCAGCAAGATCATTGCAAGAGAAACAGTGAAAGCAATGAGAAAAGACGTTCTCGCCAAGTGCTACGGCGGTGATATTACCCGTAAGAAGAAGCTGCTGGAAAAACAGAAAGAAGGCAAGAAGCGTATGCGTCAGATCGGAAACGTAGAAATTCCGCAGAAGGCGTTCATGAGTGTTCTGAAGCTGGACGACAAATAAGGGGCAGCGATATTTGATGTGCCGGGAAAAGGCATTTCCGCGGCCTGCGGAAGTATAAAGGACAAAGATGGTGGAAACGATGACGAATATAAGAAAATTAACTGCTGTAACTTTAGCTGTCCTGCTCTGTACAGCTCTGGCAGGCTGCGGCTGCGGGAAGAAAAAAACGGATCCCGCCTCAGAGCAGGTGCTGAAGATCAGCATTACTCCGGAACCTTCTCCGACGCCCGCCCCGGAAGAGATAGATCCGGAGGCAGTTGTCACAAATGGGAATCTTACCATGGTGAACAGTTATCTGGCGGAGGATACAGGTGAAGAACAGTAAAAAAATTCCCATGGAGCTGTATATCCATATTCCGTTCTGTGTGAAAAAATGCGAGTATTGTGATTTTCTCTCCGGACCGGCTGACAAGGAAAGAAAAAAGGCGTATATAGAAGCTCTTCTCTCTGAGATCAGAGGGATTCCTTCTCTGGAAAGAGACAGCAGAGAAGTGACGTCCGTATTTATCGGCGGGGGAACTCCTTCGCTTATAGAAGGATCTGAGATAGAGAGGATCCTGAAAACTCTTCGGACGCTTTTTTCTTTCGCCCCTGATGCGGAGATCTCAATAGAGGCAAACCCCGGCACGCTTACTGCGGAAAAACTGGAAACATACCGGAAAGCCGGAATAGGAAGGCTCAGTCTCGGCCTACAGTCCACAGAAGACAGGATACTCCGGACGCTTGGACGGATACATACCTGGCAGGATTTTCTGGAAAGCTACCGGAAGGCGCGGCAGGCAGGATTTGAAAATATCAATGTGGATCTGATGTCCGCTGTGCCCGGCCAGACTTATAAGGACTGGATCAGCAGTCTGCGGACAGTCGCTGAGCTGAGTCCGGAGCATATTTCCGCCTACAGCCTGATCATTGAACCGGGAACGCCTTTTGCCCGAAGAAAACTGGATCTTCCGGATGAGGACACAGAATACCGGATGTATGAAGATACGGCGTCGGTATTGGAAGAATACGGATACGAACAATATGAAATTTCAAATTACGCCCGTAAAGGATATGCCTGCCGTCATAATATCGGATACTGGATAGGGATGGACTATCTGGGGATCGGTCTTGGAGCGTCTTCGCTTTTTGCGGGAAGGCGCTTTTGCAATACAGACAGTATGGAGCAATACCTGAAATACAGCTCCGTCCCCGAAAAAATCCGCAAAGATACAGTTGTGCTTACGAAAAAAGAGCAGGAAGAGGAATTTATGTTTCTGGGACTGAGAATGACAGAAGGAGTTTCCGAAAAAAAATTCCGACTCCGGTTCGGAATCCCTATGGAGCAGATTTATGGAGAGGTGCTGGAAAAATACAAAAATATGGGTTTTCTGGAGAAAAAAGAAGACTTCTGGAGATTTACGCGGAAAGGGATCCATGTAAGCAACCATATTCTGGCGGATTTTCTTCAGGACTGAGGCAGCATATTTTCCGGCGGGGCGAGAAAAATACAGATAAACAGCAGGGCAGCCTGCCGGCGTGATATATACAGAAAAGCAGGAGGAAAAAATGACGGAACATACATCGAACAGGAAGTTTATTAAAATACGCGGCGCAAATGTAAATAACCTGAAAAATCTTAGTGTGGATATTCCAAGAGATCAGTTTGTAGTGCTGACAGGAGTCAGCGGCTCCGGCAAATCCTCTCTGGCTTTCGACACGATTTACGCGGAGGGGCAGAGAAGATACATGGAATCCCTGTCCTCTTACGCAAGGCAGTTTTTGGGACAAATGGAAAAACCGGACGTGGAAATGATCGAAGGGCTTCCTCCGGCGATCTCTATTGACCAGAAATCGACCAACCGGAATCCAAGATCCACAGTGGGAACGGTAACAGAAATTTATGATTATTTTCGTCTTCTCTATGCCAGGATCGGTATTCCGCACTGCCCGAAATGCGGCAAAGAGATCAAAAAGCAGACGGTAGACCAGATGGTGGATCACATTATGGAGCTTCCGGAGCGCACAAGAATACAGCTTCTGGCTCCTGTTGTACGGGGACGGAAGGGAACCCACGCCAAACTTCTCGACCAGGCGAAGAGAAGCGGCTATGTGCGCGTACAGATTGACGGAAGCCTCTATGAGCTGTCCGAGGAGATCAAGCTGGATAAGAACATTAAACACAATATTGAAATTATCGTGGACCGCCTTGTTGTGAAGCCGGGGATTGAAAAGAGACTGTCTGATTCCATAGAAACAGTGCTGGAGCTGTCAGACGGTCTTTTGATGGTAGATACCATGGACGGCAATATCATGACTTTCAGTCAGAGCTTTTCCTGTCCGGACTGCCAGATCAGCATTGATGAGATCGAACCTAGGAGTTTTTCTTTTAATAATCCTTTCGGAGCCTGCCCTGACTGTTTCGGTCTGGGGTACAAAATGGAATTTGACGAGGATCTGATGATACCGGATAAATCCTTAAGCATTCTCCAGGGCGCCATTACGGTTATGGGATGGCAGTCCTGCACAGATAAGGGAAGCTTTACCCGGGCGATCCTGGATGCTCTGGCAAAGGAATATCATTTCAGCCTGGATACCCCGTTTCAGGATTATCCTCAGGAGATCAAAGATATTCTGATCCATGGAACAAACGGTCATTCTGTGAAGGTATATTATAAAGGCCAGAGGGGCGAGGGCGTCTATGACGTAGCTTTTCCCGGTCTGATCAAAAACGTGGAGCAGAGGTACAGAGAGACAGGGTCCGACGCTATGAAGCAGGAATATGAGACGTTTATGCGTATCACCCCCTGTAAGACATGCAAAGGACAGAGACTGAAAAAGGAATCTCTGGCAGTTACCGTAGGCGGAAAAAATATTTATGAACTGACGGCTCTTTCTATTGAAAAACTGAAAATCTTTATGGATGAGCTGAAACTGACAGAACAGCAGGAGCTGATAGGAAAGCAGATTTTGAAGGAAATCCGGGCGAGAGTAGGGTTTCTGGCGGAAGTGGGACTGGATTATCTGTCCCTGGGACGGGCTACTTCTACGCTTTCCGGAGGCGAGGCGCAGAGGATCCGTCTGGCTACCCAGATCGGATCCGGCCTTGTGGGTGTGGCTTATATTCTGGACGAACCAAGTATCGGTCTGCATCAGAGAGATAACGACAAGCTTCTGAGAGCTCTGATGCGTCTCAGGGATCTGGGGAACAGCCTTATTGTGGTGGAGCATGACGAGGATACCATGCGGGCTGCGGACTGCGTAGTGGATATCGGACCCGGAGCAGGAGAACACGGCGGAGAACTGGTCGCCATCGGAACGGCGGAGGATCTGATGAAAAATGACAGGTCCGTTACAGGAGCCTATCTGAGCGGAAAACTGAAAATTCCGGTTCCGGAAACGCGGAAAGAGCCCACGGGATGGATCCATATCAAAGAAGCTGCGGAAAACAATCTGAAACAGGTGAACGTGGATATCCCTCTGGGAGTGATGACCTGCGTTACAGGAGTCAGCGGCTCCGGAAAAAGTTCCCTGATCAACGAAGTCCTTTACAAGACTCTTGCCAGAGATCTGAACAGAGCAAGGACAATCCCGGGAAAACATAAGGAAATCCTTGGAACGGAGCAGTTGGACAAGGTGATCAGTATTGACCAGTCGCCTATCGGAAGAACGCCCCGGTCAAATCCTGCCACCTATACAGGCGTATTTGACCAGATACGGGAACTGTTCGCGTCTACAGCAGACGCAAAAGCAAGGGGCTACAAAAAGGGACGTTTCAGCTTCAATGTAAAGGGAGGCCGGTGCGAAGCCTGCAGCGGAGACGGAATTATCAAGATTGAGATGCATTTCCTTTCTGATGTATATGTGCCTTGCGAGGTCTGCAAGGGAAAGCGCTACAACCGGGAAACCCTGGAGGTAAAATATAAGGACAAAAATATTTATGATGTCCTGAACATGACGGTGGAAGAAGCGATGGGATTTTTTGAAAATATCCCGTCTATCCGCAAAAAGATCGAAACTTTGTATGACGTGGGGCTTTCCTATATCCGTCTGGGCCAGCCCTCCACAGAACTTTCCGGCGGCGAAGCCCAGAGGATCAAGCTTGCCACTGAGCTGAGCCGTAGGAGCACCGGAAAAACCATCTATATCCTGGACGAGCCTACAACGGGCCTTCATTTTGCGGATGTCCATAAGCTGGTAGATATTCTCCGGAGGCTTACGGACGGCGGAAATACAGTGGTGGTCATCGAACATAATCTTGATGTGATCAAAACTGCGGATTATATTATCGACATGGGTCCGGAAGGCGGCGACCGCGGAGGAACAGTGATCGCCGCAGGAACGCCGGAACAGATCGCCCGCGTTCCGGAATCTTATACTGGACAATACGTTGCGAAATATTTAAGATAAAAGAAAAACAGTGGAAAGGAGCCTTATATGCCGGCAAGTGATATCGGAATCGATCTTGGCACCAAAAACAGTCTGGTCTACTCTACAGGGAAAGGTCTTGTGCTTAAGGAACCGTCTGTTGTGGTTTATGATAAAGATACAGAAAAAATAAAGGCGATCGGAGAAGAAGCCCGTCAGATGGCCGGCCATATCACTTCTAATATGGAAATGATCCGGCCGATCCGCCAGGGAGCCATTGCGGATTTTATTGTCATGGAAAAAATGCTGAAATATTTTATTTCCAAAGCCATGGGCAGGAGAGCGTTCCGGAAACCGCGGATCAGTATCTGCGTGCCAAGCGGAAGTACGGAGATCGAACGCCGGGCAGTGGAAGAGGCCACCTATCAGGCTGGCGCAAGGGAGGTTTTTCTGGTGGAGGAACCGATTGCCGCCGCTATTGGCTCCGGTGTGGATATCACGAAGCCTTTTGGCAATCTGATCGTGGACATCGGCGGAGGAACAACGGATACGGCCGTACTTTCTCTGGGAGGAGTTGTTGTTTCTTCTTCGATCAAGGTGGCAGGAGACACTTTCGATCAGGCGATCATGAACTATGTAAGAAGAAACCACAGTCTTTTCATCGGTGAGGATGCTGCGGAAAACATCAAGATCCGGATCGGAACCGCGGTGGAGGAATCCACTCCTCAGGTGATGGAAGTGAAAGGAAGAAATGTGATTACAGGACTTCCCAAGAAGGTAAAGCTTACGTCAGAGGAAATCAGGGTGGCTTTAAAGGACGCTACGGGGCAGATCGTGGACGCTGTTCACGGAGTTCTGGAAAAGACGCCGCCGGAACTTGCGGCGGATATTGTGGACAGGGGGATTGTTCTGGCCGGAGGAGGCGCTCTACTTCGGGGAATGGATACGCTGATCGAACAGAAAACAGGCGTCAGTACGCTGACAGTTCAGAATGCAATGAGCGTGGTGGCGGTAGGAACAGGAAAATATGCAGAGGTCATGGCCAAGATGGAAGAATAGGCAGTGAAGTACGGGAAGAGGCAGCGTATAAATGGCAGATGTATGGGAAAAGGTGAACAGGGCGCCGGCCAGACAGGAGGAAGTTATGAGTGAATGTGTGAGCGGGTACATCGACCATATTATTTTCAGAAATGAGGAAAACGGCTATACTGTCCTTTCTTTAAAGGGAGTAAAGGATGAAGAGGAGCTTACCTGCGTGGGAACCTTTCCTGTCATCACACAGGGAGCGTCCATAGAAGCTCAGGGAAACTACACCCGCCATCCGGTATACGGAAAACAGTTCCAGATCACTGAATTTGCCGAGAAGATGCCGGAGGATGCTCTGGCGATGGAAAGGTATCTTGGCTCCGGCGCCATAAAAGGGATCGGAGCGGCTCTTGCGGGACGCATTGTGCGGCGGTTCGGAGCGGATACGCTGAGGATCGTGGAAGAAGAGCCGGAACGGCTGGCAGAGATCAAGGGGATCAGTGAGAAAAAAGCAAGAGAGATCGCAGCGCAGATAGAGGAAAAGGCCGATATGAGAAAGGCCATGATGTTTCTCCAGAAATACGGGATTTCGCTGAATCTGGGAGCTAAAATATATCAGAAGTACGGCGATTCTGTATATGGAGTGCTTCAGGAAAATCCCTACCGTCTGGCGGACGATATCAGCGGCGTGGGATTCCGGATCGCCGACGAGATCGCCGGCAGGATCGGGATACATATGGATTCAGATTACAGAATCCGCAGCGGAATGATGTATACTTTACAGCAGGCAGCGGGAGAGGGACATGTTTATCTTCCGAAAGAGGAGCTTTTTCACCGGGCTTCAGAGCTTTTGGGCGTAGATGAATCCTATATGGAAAAACATCTTATGGATCTTTCCGTGGACAGGAAAGTAGTCCAGAAGGAAGAAAACGGGAGCGTCCTGGTATATCCCAGCCGCTATTATTACCTGGAACTGAATACCGCCCGTATGTTGAGGGAACTGAACGTACTTTGCCCGGAAGACGAAAAGATGGTCCAGAGAAGGATCGCGCAGATAGAGAAAGAAACAGGGACTGTTCTGGACGAGATGCAGAAAAAGGCTGTGACGGAAGCGGCATCTCACGGACTCTTTATCCTTACAGGAGGCCCGGGGACAGGAAAAACCACAACGATCAACGCGATCATCCGCTTTTTTGAAGGAGAGGGTGTCGAGCTGAGACTGGCGGCCCCTACCGGAAGAGCGGCAAAGAGAATGACGGAAGCCACCGGGTATGAAGCCCAGACGATCCACCGTCTCCTGGAACTGAGCGGTCTGCCGGAAGAAGGAAGAGACGACAGGGACGTACATTTTGAGAGAAACTCGGAAAACCCGCTGGAAGCGGATGTGATCATTATTGATGAAATGTCTATGGTAGACATTCATCTGATGCATTCCCTTCTTCTGGCGGTAACGGCGGGAACCCGCCTGATCCTTGTGGGGGATGAAAACCAGCTTCCCAGTGTAGGACCGGGAAATGTTCTCAGGGACATTATCCGGAGCGGGATTTTTCCTGTGGTGGAGCTGAAAAAGATCTTCCGCCAGGCTTCAGAAAGCGATATTGTTGTAAATGCCCACAAGATCAACCGGGGAGAACAGGTGGTGCTGGACAACAAAAGCAGAGATTTCTTCTTCCTGAAACGGCAGAATGCGGACGTGATCATCCGGGTCCTGATCGCATTGATCCAGGAAAAGCTTCCTCCTTATGTGGAGGCGAAGCCATTTGACATCCAGGTGCTGACGCCTATGCGAAAAGGGCTTCTGGGGGTGGAACGCCTCAATCAGATCCTGCAGCATTATCTGAACCCGCCTGATCCGTCCAAAAAAGAAAAGGAATATGGACAGGGGCTGTTCCGCGAAGGCGACAAGATCATGCAGGTGAAAAACAACTATCAGCTTGAATGGGAGATCCGCGGAAAATACGGGATCCCAGTGGATAAAGGAGTAGGAGTGTTCAACGGCGACACCGGAATCCTGAAATCTATCAATGAGTTTGCCGAAACTGCGGAAGTGGAATTTGAAGACGGGCGGTGGGCGGAATATTCTTTTAAACAGATGGAAGAGCTTGAACTTGCCTATGCGGTAACGATACATAAGTCGCAGGGTTCGGAATATCCTGCGGTGGTCATGCCGCTTCTGTCGGGACCGAGGATGCTCCTGAACCGGAATCTTCTGTACACTGCGGTGACACGGGCCAGGAAATGCGTTACAATAGTGGGAAGTGAGGAAACTTTCCGGGAAATGATCAGAAATGAAAAACAGCAGATGCGTTACAGTTCTCTTGACATAAGGCTCAGGGAAGTGACAGAATAACCTGCCTTCCGGATATCCGGAGAGAAAAGCGTCTGCAGGGCAGGCTTTCATCGGGGAGAAAGGAAGTCGTTTGGAAAAAAATAAAAAAACGCCGGAAGTTCTCAAGACAGCGCTGAATATTCTTTATCCCAGGCGCTGTCCGGTATGCCACCGGATACTGCGGGATCAGAAAAATCTGATCTGCCCGGAATGCGAAGGCGTATTCCAGCCTATAACGGAGGACTACTGCCTGAAGTGCGGAAGTCCGGTAAAGCCGGAAGAGGAGTACTGCCGGGAATGCGCGGGACGGAGGAGGAGCTTTGACGAAGGCAGAGGAGTCTTTCTCTACGACCAGAAAATGAAAAAATCTCTGATCCGGTATAAATATTACGGCTGCAGAGAGTATGCGGATTACTACGCCCTTTCCATGTACCGCTATGGCCGCAGGAATATTCTGAGATGGAAGCCGGACGTTATCATACCCGTTCCTCTTCACCGGCGGAAACTGCGGATGAGAGGATTCAATCAGGCGGGATTTCTGGCGGAAAGACTGGGGATGCTTCTGGATATACCAGTATCGGAAAGCGCGCTGCGAAAAATCCGGGGCACACGTTCCCAGAAAAAGCTGGACGCCGCGGAGAGAAGGAAAAATCTGCGGCAGGCTTTTCAGGCGGAGAGAAGACTGGATGGTCTGACGGTTTTGCTGGTAGACGATGTTTATACCACAGGAAGCACTGTGGAATCCGCAGCGGCATGTCTGAAAGAAGCCGGCGCGGAAAAGGTATGCTTTCTCACTCTGTGCATGGGACGTATATGAGAGAAAGCGGAAAAAACACTTTTCATAGGTAATAAGATATGTTACAATAAATCTATATGAAAATTTGATAATCGACTGGAACACGGGAGAATAGCGGCGTTTTCAGTCGCCTTTTAACTTTATGGATCATATTCAGAAATAAAGAGTTGTACAAGGAGTTTGGCATGATCAATGAAGAAAAAGTGAAGATAATGACAAAAATCGCCATGTACGAGCAGGGAGAAGGCAAAAAGTATCTTCCGATCAGCAAATATTACAGAAGCGATTATATTGGTCTGGCACTGATAAAGAACTTCTTTCTCGTAACGCTTGGATATCTGCTGGTGATCGCCGCAGTGGCGGCGTATTTTGGAGAGTATCTTATGGAAAATATTCATAAGATGAACCTTGTTGCCATGGGAATATATATTGTTGTCGGTTATGTGGCGGCGCTGGTGCTATATTCTGTTCTCACCTATATTCAGTATTCAGTGAAGTATTACCAGGCAAAGAAAAGCGTAAGAAAGTATTACGGTGAGCTTACAGAGCTGAGTAAAATGTATGGTCGGGAAGAAAAAAGATCCTCGGGAAGAGGAACATCAGGAGGACATCGGAAATGACGGCATTACTGGAATTTAAGCAGAAGTTAAAGGGACTGTACGGGAAATACGAAATGTATCTGCAGCCTCTTATGAAATTTGTTCTTGCTCTTGTATATTTTATCTGGATCAATTCCAACATGGGCTATATGCGGGCGCTGGACAATGTGTTTGTAGTTCTTATCCTGTCTTTGATTTGTTCCATCCTTCCTTCCGGAATGATGATCTTTGCCGGCTTTGTTATGATGGTGGCCCACTGCTATGCGCTTGGGATTGAAGTCGCCGGCTTTATGCTGGTTCTGATCCTGTTCATGATGATCCTGTTTCTGCGGTTCAGTACAGGAAAAAATATAGTTCTGGTACTTACGCCTCTGGCATGCGCTTTTGATCTGCCGGTGCTGCTTCCTATCGGGTGCGGACTTCTGAGCAGCGCGCTTTCCGCTCTTCCGGCAGCAGGCGGAGTGATCATTTTTTACTTTGTAAGATTTATCAGATCCCAGTCTCAGATTCTCCAGAATCCGGATACAGAGATTTTTGACCGGCTGACGCTGCTGTCAAACGGTCTGATGTCCAATGGAGAAATGTGGATCACGCTCATTGCGTTTGTGGCAGTGGTTATTGCGGTGAATCTGATCAGAACGAGGATGTTTGATTATGCGTGGAGAATCGCCATCGTAGCGGGCGGCGTCATTTATGTAGTGATCATGCTGGTGGGAAGCATTTCCTTCGGCGTATCCATTTCCCTGGTCTCCCTGATCGTGTTTACCGTGATCGCAGTGCTGATCGGAATTGTGGTAGAATTCTTTGCGTTTGGCGGAGATTATACAAGAACGGAGCGTCTGGAATACGAAGACGATGATTACTATTATTTTGTGAAGGCTGTGCCGAAGGCTCTTGTAACGACTTCAGAACGCAATATCAAAAAAATCAACGGAGAACCTTCAAAAGAGAACCGCAGGCAGGAACGGGTCGTGAATTATTCCGAACCTCTGTTTGAGGGAGAAACTCTTCCGAAGAAAAAGAAAGGACAGACAGAACAGCCGGACGATGTGCCGGTGATCAAAAAAACAGATATAGATGACGTTGACTTTGAGAAAAAGCTGGAGGAGTCTCTTAAAGATCTGTAACGCGGAAAGCCATCATAAGGAGAAGAAGAGATATGCATAACATCGCGCAAATATTAGACAGATATCTTTCGCATATTAATCTGCCCTCTGTCAATATTATTGATGTAATCGAAATTATACTGATATCCTTTTTCGTATATCAGTTTATGGTGTGGATCAAGTATACCCGCGCCTATACGCTTCTGAAAGGTCTGCTGATCATCGGCGCCTTCCTTTTGATTGCCTATATTTTTAAAATGAATACGATTCTCTGGATCGTATCGAATCTTGCAGGCGCGCTGATCACAGCAGTAGTGGTGATCTTCCAGCCGGAACTGCGCAAGATCGTGGAACAACTGGGACAGAAAAGGATCATGTCTGCAATAATTCCCTTCGATACGGGAAAGGAAGTAAAAGAAAGATTTACGGATAAGACAGTTAATGAGCTGATCAGAGCCTGCTTTGACATGGGAGAAGTAAAAACAGGCGCGCTGATCGTGATCGAACAGGAGATACGCCTGGATGAATACATCCGGACCGGCATCAATCTTGACGCGATCCTGACCAGTCAGCTTCTTATCAATATTTTTGAACATAACACTCCGCTCCACGACGGCGCGGTGATCGTGAGAGGCAACAGGGTTGTCTCCGCAACCTGTTACCTGCCCCTTTCGGATAATATGGAGCTGAGCAAACAGCTTGGGACAAGACATAGGGCAGGCGTAGGGATCAGTGAAGTTTCTGATTCTGTGACGATTATCGTTTCGGAAGAAACAGGCCAGGTGTCTGTGGCTCAGGAGGGAAAACTGACAAGAGATCTGAACAGTTCTGAGCTGAGAGAAATTCTGGAAAAGGCCCAGAACAAGAAAGTAGTAGATAACAGCAAACTGAGACAGCTTTTAAAGGGGAGGGTGAAGCATGAAGGAAAAACTGACGAATAATATCCTTCTGAAGATCCTGTCTCTGATGATCGCTTTTTTTGTGTGGCTGATCGTAGTAAATGCAGATAACCCGATCATGACAAAATCTTTTGTGATTTCGGATGTACAGCTTCTGAATGAGGCATATATCGACGCGGACGGAAAAATGTGCATGCAGGACGACGAGCAGCAGCCGATCCGTGTGACAATACGGGCGGAGAGGAAGATCCTGGACGGTATTTCCACATCGGATATCCGTGCGGTTGCGGATCTGCAGCAGGCGGTAAGTCTTAATACGGATCCGGTCATGGTGCCGATCACAGCTTTATGCGACGGTGTTTCGCCGGAAAATATCCAGGTATCGCCTCAGAATCTGAGCCTTCATGTGGAGGACAAAGATACCCAGGAGTTTGTTGTAAATGTTACAACAAATAATACCAGACCGGATAAAGCTTATGAAGTGGGAACCCTGACTTCAAGTCCGGAGAAAATCAAGATTACAGGACCGATCTCTCTAATCAATAAAATAGATAAGGTGAATGCTGCAATAGATGTTACCGATGCAGTTCAGGACGTGACAGAAGAAACAGATGTAACAGTTATTGACAAAAACGGCGAACCTTTTTCCGATTCTGACATGAGCTATTTGAACGTATCAAAGGTTACTGTAACGGCAAGACTGTGGAAGGTGCGTTCAGACGTGCGCATCAGCGCTGAGTACTCCGGAACGCCCGGAGACGGTTATGTGGCTGAAAGCGTGACCACAACTCCAAACGTTATCAGCGTGGCGGGAAGTTCAGCAGCGCTGGATGCACTGGAAGAACAGAATAATACGATCTGGATACCGGCAGACGCCGTTGACATTTCCGGAAAAACATCAGATTATGAAGAAAAGGTAAATATTTCCGATTATCTTCCGGAAGGCCTGAAGCTGACGGCAGATTCCAGTGAAGATCTGTTTATCCGTGTAAATATTCTTCCGGAGGGAAGTACTGTATGTGAAGTGCCTACCAAGAATATTACAGTAGAAAACGCGCCGGATCAGATGCAGGTTGCGTTTGATACGGCTATGATAGAGGTTCGTGTAAAGAAGACAAGTGAAGATCTGGCAGACCTTAAGGAAAGTGATATCAAAGCCTCCATTGATCTGGACGGAAAGGAAGAGGGCAGTTATGAGCTGCCGGTAGAAATCAGCCTTCCCAAAGGGTATGAACTGGTAGACGAGATTACCACAGGAGTGGAAGTTTCCAGAATCTCCACTGCAGAAGAAAACAGTTAAAGAGGAGAGAAAAACATGGTCAGTCAGAAGATTACCATAATAAATCCGTCGGGACTTCATCTGCGGCCTGCCGGGAACTTGTGCAATGAGGCTTTGAAATATAAGTCGCTGATCACTTTTTCCTTTGACGGCGGTACCGCCAATGCGAAAAGCGTTTTAAGTGTACTGGGAGCCTGCGTGAAGTGCGGGGATGAGATTGAGCTGGTCTGCGAAGGTGCAGACGAGCAGGAAGCGATGAAAGCTTTGGTCGATGCTATCAGCAGCGGCCTTGGTGAATAAAGAAACATAAAGAAATATAAAGAAACATGTAAAGGGACAAGGAGGAAGCGAGTTGAAAAAAAGAATTGTGGCAGTTCTGTTAAGCCTTACGTTAAGTTCGGCTATGCTGGCGGAAGCTGGCGCGGCTGCACTGCCTGATGTATCAGCGGAAACTCAAAGTTCTGATATGTTTACATCAGACACAGTTGTGGATGCCGGAGCAGGCGCAGAGGTTGGTACAGATACAAATGAAGGAACAGATACCGATATATCCGTGGATACCGGAACTGATGACGGAACAGGCTCAGGCGGAGAATCCGGAGATATAGTGGATGGCGGAGATCTAGGCGACGGCTCAGATATATCAACAGATGACACTGTTACTACGCCGACGCCGGATGCGCCGGGATCCTCAGAAGACACAGAGGAAAATAACGGAACTTCCGGGGATATTGTGACAGATGATCCGATCACGGTTACACCAGAAGCGACAGTAACGCCGGCACCGGATGCGTCCAACGGACTGGTGACCCCTGAGGCAACACCGACTGTTACCCCCACGCCGGCGGTTCAGGTGATGTCCGAAGCGCTGGAGACAGCGGCGGCACTGTATAAGAATGAAGAAGAGAATAAACTAAATTACAACCGTTGGAAATATGATGAGAAACAGGGAAAATGGAAACTGGAAAAGCTTCCGAAGGTACAGGCAGCGGCAGCGAATGCGGCTGTATCTCCCCAGGCTGTGACCGCAGAGGTTCAGACAACTGACGAAACAGCGGCACAGGAGTTTACAGTTGAGGACAATACAGCCCCGGAAACTGCAGATACAACAGTACAGGCAGCAGAGGCTCCAGAGGCGGCAGTTCCAGAGACGCAGAGTGAGGGAACTGTGTCGGAAGTGGAAGTCCAGACTGTACAGGCGCAGGAGACTGCTGTTACAGGAACTGCGGTTGCGGCAGCAGCTACGGCTCCGGAATATTATACATCCAAAGATGGTATTGTAAAGATTACTACTCTCGATGCAAACGGTAATGCAATCATGACAGGAGAGTACGCATTCGATTCCAACGGATATCTGCTTACAGGACGGCAGAAAGTAAATGGGGCGGAATATTATTTCCTTCCTGCGGACAAGGCTGCTGTTACGAACAAGAACACACCGGCTGGAAATAAGGTGACGCCTTACAGTTCCAAGATGGGACAGAAGCAGGTGAATGTAAAATGGCTTTGGGACGGCGGCGCTTTCCACAATTATGGCAGTGACGGACGTGCAGAGAATATTGCGCCGAATAAGATCTATAAAATCGGTGCAGATTCTTATTATCTTCTTTCAGGCGGTAAACCATTTGTAGGACAAAAATATATTAAAGAGTCAGGGAAAACTCAGTTATACTATTTTGCTGCTGCATCAAATTCTTCCGATATTCCCGGAAAAATGCAGAAGAACAAATGGATCAGTCGTGTAAATAAAGGAAAGACTCAGTGGCTGTATTTTGGAAGTAACGGGCGTTATGTGAAAAAAGGCTGCGGCGCTTACAAGCTGATCCCGTCAAGAGATATCCTTTATGTGCTGGATAAGAACGGATATCTTGTAAAGAATAAAGTTGTCAAAGGCGCCAATGGATATTACTATATGTCCAATAAATACGGACATGCTTACAGAAATAAACTTGTAAAATACGGAAAATACAGATATTATTTCGTAAGCGACGGACGGCGTGCCACCTATAGAAACCGCTGGGTTCGTCTTCCTGGCGCCGGAAACCGTTATTACTATTTCGGCAGCGTCAGAGGAAGAATCCAGGAAAAACGCGGATTCCAGAAAATTACCATCGGCGGTAAGTTTATCGGATGGTTCTACTTCTCCAAAGCAGGAAATCATTACATCGATTACTTCTCAGGCGGAAGATATTTCCTTCCTGACGGACGTATGGCCAGCGGCGTTTGCAGAGTAGACGGACGCTATTACTTCTTTGAACGTTCTTCACGCAACGTATGCCGCGGAAAGATGTATAAAGGCACCTGGATCAAATATGGCGGCAAATACTATTATGCGGCAAGCAACGGCAATCTGGCGACTAACGGATGGAGAACGATCCGCGGCAGCTATTATTACTTTAAGTCTCTCAAAGCAGTAACAAATACAAATATTAAGAGGGGCAATGTATACGGACGTCTGGATAGCAGGGGCAGATTTGTAACAGGAATGATGGTTGCAAACGCTGCAAAGAATAAAGTACGCTATATGGATCCGACTATCGGAAGATTCCTGAAAAATACTTCAAAAGTGATCGACGGCAAGCTGTACTACTTTGACAGCAACGGCTACAGAAGAACAGACCTGACGAGCATTTACAAGGGACCGTATTACCTGGAAGTGGATAAAGTCAATGGAGTTATGACGGTTTACACGAACAGCAGAAAGACTGTTCCGGTGAAGACCATCCGTGTCTCCGTAGGTAATCCTACCACCTTGACAAAAAATGGAACATTTACCGTAAAACGTGCAGATCGCTGGCAGCTTCTTATGGGACCGTCCTGGGGTCAGTACGGCAGCCATGTGACAGGAGGCATCTATATCCATTCTGTGGCAAGCGGCCTTAAGAATGCCAATAACCTTCCGGCAGACGAGTATCTGAAGCTTGGAAGCCCGGCTTCCCACGGTTGTATCCGCTGCTGTGTGGCGGACGCGAAATGGGTTTGGGAGAACTGCAACGGAGCGAAGATTCACATTACCGACGATATTCCTTATCAGTCAGAAGAATGCTTCAAGGGACCGCTGGGAAGAAATCCTCTTACTCCATTGAGAGGAAGCGGAACCTTTGATCCCACAGACCCGATCTATAGTTAAAATTAAAAATAAAAACGCTCTCCCTAAGGGGAGGGCGTTTCTCAGGAGGAAGAAAATATGAGAACATACCTGGTGACAGGCGGCGCAGGATTTATCGGATCCAATTACATTCACTACATGTTTCAGAAATATGATAACGAGATCCGCATTATTAATGTGGACAAACTGACTTACGCAGGAAATCTGGAAAACCTCAGGGACATTGAGGACAGAGAGAATTATACCTTTATCAGGGCGGATATCTGCGACAGTGAAGCCATCATGAAGATCTTCGATGAAAACGACATTGACCGGGTGGTTCATTTCGCAGCGGAGAGTCATGTGGACAGAAGTATCCGGAATCCGGAGGTCTTCGTAAAAACGAATGTTCTCGGAACTCTGGTAATGCTGAATGCGGCAAAGTCTGCCTGGGAGCTGCCGGACGGAAGCTTTAAACCGGACAAGAAGTTCCTTCACGTCTCCACAGACGAGGTTTACGGATCTCTGGACGATGAGGGCGGTTATTTCTATGAGACGACTCCCTATGATCCTCACAGCCCTTATTCCGCAAGCAAGGCGTCTTCCGATATGCTGGTGAAATCTTATATGGACACTTACAAATTCCCGGCAAATATTACGAACTGCAGCAACAATTACGGACCATACCAGTTCCCGGAAAAGCTGATCCCTCTGATCATAAATAATGCTCTTCATGGAAAGAAGCTTCCGGTATACGGAGACGGCAAAAATGTCCGCGACTGGCTGTATGTTATGGATCACGCCAAAGGAATCGATATGGTGCAGGAAAAGGGAAGACTTTTTGAAACCTATAATATCGGCGGCCACAATGAGAAGCAGAATATCCAGATCATTCATATTATTCTGGATACACTGAAGGAGATGCTCCCTGAGAGCGATCCCCGCAGAGCCCTTATCAGCGACGATCTGATCACCTATGTAGAGGACAGAAAAGGTCATGACCGCCGTTACGCCATCGCTCCGGACAAGATCAAAGAAGAAGTAGGCTGGTATCCCGAAACCTGCTTTGAAGACGGAATCCGCCTGACGATCCAGTGGTTTTTCGAGCATGAAGACTGGATGAAAAATGTAACAAGCGGGGATTACCAGAAATATTATGACGAGATGTACAAGACAAAATAAAAGGCTCCGATAGAGTTTCTAGGAGAAAGAGGTGCTGCAGGCGTTCGGATCCGTTCGGACATCTGCGGCATTTCTTCTTTAACACAGCGGGAAAGAGGTAATGCCCAAGGGCATACCTGTATGCTGAAAAACCACAGCGGGAAAGAGGTAATGCCTAAAGGCATACCTGTATGCTGAAAAACCACAGCGGGAAAGAGGTAATATGAAAAGTATTGTGATTATAGGGGCCAACGATTTTCAACGGCCTCTGATACAGAAAGCGAAGGCCATGGGTTATATAACTCATGTATTTGCCTGGAGAGAAGGCGCCACAGGCGCCCAGGATGCGGATTATTTTTATGAGATCAGCATTACAGAAAAGGAGAAGATACTGGAAATCTGCCGGAAGATCCAGCCGGACGCAGTAGCTACTATCGGTTCGGATCTTGCCAATATTACGGTACAGTATCTTGCGGAAAATCTGGGACTTCCGGGGAACAGCCGTGAGTGTATCGTAAATTCTACGAACAAATACGCTATGCGGAGCGCGTTCCGAAAAGCGGGAATACCGGTACCGGACTACTGGCTTGTCTCAGAGGGAGAGGAAATTTTTCCAAAGCGTTTTCCAGTGATCGTAAAGCCTACGGACCGTTCCGGAAGCAGAGCCATTACAAAGGCGGAATCCCAGGAAGAACTGGGTGAAGCGATACGAAGAGCAGCGGAGCAGTCTTTTGAAAAGAAAGCGATTGTGGAGGAATATATTCAGGGGGCGGAGTACAGTGTGGAGACTATCAGTTACCAAGGCCGCCATACCTGTCTCGCCATAACGAAAAAGTTCACAACAGGAAGTCCCCATTATATTGAAACAGGGCATCTTCAGCCGGCTCCTCTGACGGAAGAAATGCAGGAAAGAGTAAAAAAGACAGTTTTCCAGGCCCTGGATGCTCTTGACGTACAGTTTGGGGCAGGACACAGCGAGCTCCGGATCGATAAAGACGGACAGATACGGATCATCGAAATCGGCTCCAGAATGGGAGGCGACTGCATCGGCTCCGATCTGGTACCTCTGTCCTCCGGATATGATTTTGTGGGAATGGTGGTAGATACGGCGGCAGGAAAGCCTCCGGTACTGACGGAAAAGGAGGATCACGTCTCCGCAGTCCGCTTCATCATGGATGAAAACGATCTCCGTCTTCTGGAAGAGATAAAAGAGAAGTATCCCCGGTATCTGAAGAAAGTGGTATTGGAAGAAGAATGCGGACATACGCAGATCGTGGACAGCGGAACAAGACCGGGATTCTTTATTCTTCAGACAGATACGCCGGAGGAAATGGAAAAAGTGCTGCATCATGGACCCTGGGAGAATCCGGTGGAAATTTTTGAGACTCCTTTGCAGAAGCTGCGTTTTCATAGAAAAGGAACCGGGAATCATTTTTATATGAAGAGGGACGATCTGCTGCCGTATTCTTTCGGAGGAAACAAGGTGAGATTTGCCCGGAAATATATAGAAGACATGCAGAGAGAACGCTGCGACAGCATGATCATCTATGGAAACTATCATTCCAATCTCTGCCGGATCCTGGCTTCGCTCTGTCATGAGCTGGGGCTGCCCTGCTATATGATACACAACACAGAGGATGTAAAAGAAACAAAAGAAACCTGCAACAGCCGGATCATCCGGAGCATGGGAGTGACAGAGATCGCCTGCGGAAAGGCGGGGATTGCCGGCGCTGTGCAGCAGGCCATGGACGAACTGACAGAAAAAGGATACCGTCCCTATTATATCTATGGAAATACAAAAGGGGAGGGTCGCGAATGGGTTCCTATGGCGGCTTACGAGGAAGCCTACAGAGAAATCCTTGATTTTGAAAAACGGCAGGGAATCCATTTTGAGTATATTTTTCTTGCTTCCAGCACCAACGCCACTCAGTCCGGTCTTCTGGCAGGCAGCCTCAAGGCGGGGGACAACAGAAAAATCGTAGGCATTTCTGTTTCAAGAAACGAAGCCAGGGGAAAAGAAGTGATAGGACACGGCCTGGAAGAATACGGGGAAAAATTTTCCTGGAAGCTTCCTGGGGATTTCAGAGAACATATCCTTTTTACAGACGCCTATATGGAAGGGGGATACGGCGCCTTTTCAGAGAATGTTGCGGAAATGATCCGGGAAGTATATGGAGAGGACGGGATTCCTCTTGATATGACCTATACAGGAAAAGCTTTTTATGGTATGGTAAAGTATCTGGAAGAAAATAAGATCCGGGACAAAAACATTCTGTTTCTGCATACAGGAGGAACACCGTTGTTTTTTGATTTCCTGAAACAGGAGGATGGATTACAGCCATGAAAAAACTGATGGTTTTAGGAGCCAGCTATTCACAGCTTCCGCTGTATAAAGCTGCCAGGGAACTGGGAGTTTCCACCGTTGCGGTAAGTACTCCCGGGGACTGGCCGGGATTTGACGCGGCAGACGAGGCGTCTTATACGGATATTTCCGATCCCAGGGCGGTACTTGAAGCGGCAGAAAAATTTCAGATCAACGGGATCGCCACCTGCTGTCTGGACGCAGGAGTGCGGTCTATCGGCTATGTGTGCCAGCATATGGGATTGAACGGAATGACGGCAGAGGCGGCGGAGATCAGCGGAAACAAATATAAAATGAAAGAAGCGTTTATGGCCGGAGGCGTGCGGTGTGCCAGACATATCCGCATAAAAAGCCGAAAGGAGCTTAAGGCCGCTCTGAAGGAACTGGAATTTCCTGTAGTGGTAAAGGCGGTGGATCTTATGGGAAGCCGGGGGATATTCCGCTGCAATACAAAAGAAGAGGCTTTTGCCAATTATGAAAAGACAATGGCGGCCACAAGGAAAGATTACTGCCTGGTGGAAGAGTTTATTGAGGGGCAGATCCTGGGCTGTGAAGCGATGATGTACAGAGGCAGACTGCTTTACTGCCTCCCAAATAACATTGAAGCTTATCAGAGCCACGTTCCTACTCCGATTGGCCACTCTGTTCCATACAGGAAGCTGGAATCTCTTGGCGCGGAGGTGGAGCGGCAGGTGCGTCTTGCCATTCAGGCGACAGGAATCGACAACTGTCCTGTAAACTGCGATCTGATCGAAAAGGACGGGGTGATCTATGTGATCGAAATAACGGGAAGAGCCGGAGGAACCTGTCTTCCGGAGATGGTGGGCCTGTATTACGGGATCGATTATTACGAGGCCATCGCCCGTCTTGCCCTTGATATGGAGCCGGAAAAAATGTTCCAAAAGAATGCGCCGCATACGGCAAATCTGTCCAGAACCCTTACTTCTCCGAGAAACGGCATTGTGAAAGCGATCCACAATAAGAACGCCCGGGCAGAAGATATCGTGGATCTTTCTTTTAATATTCAGCCGGGAGACACTGTGAGACGGTATGAAAACGGAATTGACCGTCTGGGCCAGGTGATCCTTAAAGGGGAAAATCTGGACGCCTGTGAAAAGAGGCTGGAAGAGATTTTGGCGAAAATAAACATTGAATTTACGGATTGATTGTGAGAGAATAACATGAGAAATGGCATTACTTCAAAAAAAAGTATTTATCTTTTGCTGCATATCAGCCTTTTGTTCAGCTCCCTAAGCGGAGTCTGTTCAAAAATGGCCTCTCGCCATACCGGAAATATCTTCTCCCTGGAGTTTATCTTCTGGTTTGGTCTTGTCTTTGTGATCATGTTCGGATATGCGGTGATCTGGCAGCAGATCCTGAAAAGGATGCCGCTGACCGTTGCCTATGCCAACCGGCCGGTAACTCTGATCTGGGGGATTGTCTGGGGAGCTCTTATCTTCGGAGAAAAGATCACCTGGAATATGATCGCGGGGGCAGTGGTCATTTTTGCGGGAATTTATCTGGTAACAGGAGAAGACACAGAGAAGGGCGGTGAGAGAATATGAGCCGCCTGGAGATATCTGTATGTATTTTGCTTTTATCCGTATTTATTTCGTCCGTTTCCCAGATCATTCTGAAAAAGGCTGCCGGAAAGACTTATGACAGCACGCTGAAGGAATATCTGAACCCTATGGTGATAGGGGCATATGGAATGTTTTTCTGTTCCGTGATCCTGACGATGATCGCCCTGAAATATGTGCCGCTGTCCATGTCGCCTATACTGGAATCCACAGGGTATATTTTCGTATCAGTGATGGGGTACTTTTTTTTGAAGGAAAAATTCAGTAAAAGAAAGCTGGCGGGATTTGCCCTGATCCTTGCCGGAATTGTGATATTCAATCTGTAACAGATAAAGAAATGAGGAACGAAGAAGATGCTGGTATCGATTGTTATACCCTGTTATAATTCAGAACACACCATCGGCAAGGTGGTGGAGCTGGCGATAGAAGAATTTCAAAAGCTGGAAGATTATGAGTGCGAGTTCGTTTTAGTAAACGATTACTCCAGAGACAATACCTGGGAAGCGATCCACAGACTTGCACGGAAGCATCCCAATGTAAAGGGGATCAATCTGGCGAAAAATTTCGGACAGCACAATGCGATCATGGCAGGAATGAATTATGCGGAAGGAGAACTGATCCTGGGAATGGACGACGATATGCAGAACCATCCTTCTCAGATTCCGCAGTTTCTTGACAAGATCCAGGAAGGCTATGATATTGTGTTCGGCGTATTCAAGCAGAGAAAATTTTCCTGGTTCAAGAATCTTACAGGGGCTGTCAGCCGTTTTCTGCTCTGGCATCTTCTGGACCGCCCGAAGCATATCCAGATGAGCAGTTTCTGGTGCTGCCGGAAATTCGTGCGGGATGAAGTTGTGAAATATGACGGCTACAACACTTTTCTTCAGGTGCTGTTCTTCCGTACCTCCCATAATATTGCCAATATTGAGATCGAACATTTTGAAAGAGAAGTCGGCACATCAAATTATAATTTCCGCAGAGGTCTGAAGCTGTTTCTCTCCTGCCTGAATTTTACCGTGATACCGCTCAGGGCGGCTACGCTTTTCGGCACGCTGTTTTCCGCGGCGGGACTGATCGGGGCTGTCATTGTATTCATAAGAAAACTTCTGGATCCCTCGGTGGCTATCGGCTGGTCCTCTCTGATGTGCGGGATGCTGGCTCTTTTCGGGATTACTTTCCTGATGCTTGGCATCATAGGAGAATACCTTGGCAAGCTGATGCTGAACGTGAATAAGACGCCTCAGTATGTGATCCGTGAAGCGGAAAATATCAGGAGCATACCCGATGCCGGAAACCGCGGCAGGAAAGAGGAAATGCTCAGGAGCATACCTGATGCCGAAAACCGCAGCAAGAAAGAGGAAATTTACTATGAAGATTGATTTTAACAGACCCGCGATCGTGGGAAAAGAACTGGAATATATCAAGGACGCCGTAGATCAGGGAATGCTCTGCGGGGATGGAAAATACACGAAGCTTTGTTCCGCATGGATGAAGGAGCGTTTTCATGTAAATCAGGTGTTTCTTACCACCTCCTGTACCCATGCGCTGGAAATGGCGGCTTTTCTTTGCGACATCCAGCCGGGGGACGAAGTGATCATGCCGTCCTTTACTTTTGTTTCCACAGCGGACGCCTTTGTGCTGCGTGGAGCAAAGATCGTATTTGTAGATATCCGTCCGGACACCATGAATCTGGACGAAAAACTGATCGAGCAGGCAATAACCGAAAAAACCAGAGCCATCGTGCCGGTGCATTACGCCGGCGTGGCCTGCGAAATGGATACCATCATGGATATCGCCCGGAGACATCATCTAAAGGTGGTGGAGGACGCCGCTCAGGGAGTGGAAGCCTATTATCACGGGAAAGCGCTGGGAACTATCGGAGACTTTGGCTGCTACAGTTTTCATGAGACAAAGAATTATACTATGGGAGAAGGCGGAGCTCTTGTGTTTCAGGACAACGCCTACCAGGAAAAGGCGGAAATCCTCAGAGAAAAAGGAACGGACAGAAGCAAATTCTTCCGCGGCCAGGTGGATAAATACCGATGGATCGATTACGGTTCCTCCTATCTGCCCAGCGAAATGAACGCAGCGTATCTTTACGCCCAGTTGGAGGAATGTGAGAAGATCAACCGCAAGCGCCACCAGATCTATGATTATTATCACGAAAATCTGAAAGTGCTGGAAGAAGAAGGAAAAATAGAACGTCCTTTTGTTCCGGAAGGGATTGAGCACAACGCCCATATGTATTATATGAAGGTGAAGGATCTTCCTACCAGGAGCAGGCTGATCGCATATCTGAAGGAAAACGGAATTTACAGCGCTTTTCATTATGTTCCCCTGCACAGTTCGCCGGCAGGGAAAAAATTCGGAAGGTTCAGCGGAGAAGACGTTTATACCACCAGAGAGAGCGAACGCCTTCTGAGACTTCCTATGTTCTACAATCTGCCTATGGAGGATGTGGCTTATATTGTAGAAAAGATTTTATGCTTTGATTTTTGACGGAGGAAAGTCTGATGAGAAAGAAATTATGGCGGGCCGCTGCTTTGGCGCTGGGGTGTATTTTGATCCCTGCGGCCACGGTGCAGGCGGTAACAGTGAATTTCGGGACGGCGGCCGCGGTAGCTACAGACAGCATCCAGGGATGGCCTGCGGCCCCGGCGACGGCTTCAGAGACGGCGGTGCTTATTGACGCCGATACGGGAGCGGTCCTCTATGACAAGGGAATGGACGAGTACCGTTATCCTGCCAGCACCACCAAAATCATGACGCTTCTTGTGGCTGTAGAAAATGCTTCTCCAAGAGATACGGTTACCTTTACGGAAACAGGCGTCAGAGATGTAAACTGGGACAGCAGCAACATCGGCATGAAGCTGGGAGAGACCATGACCATGAAGGACTGCTGGTACGCCGCGATCATAGAGTCAGCCAATGAAGTATGCGCCCAGATCGCCGAGACAGTGGGCGGTTCTGAAGCGAATTTTATTAATATGATGAATGAGAAGGCAAAGGCTTTGGGATGTACAAGAACACATTTTGCCAACGCCGGAGGGCTTCCGGATGCCAACCATTATACTACAGCCCATGATCTGGCTAAGATCATGCGGGCAGGACTTCAGAACGCCAGGTTCCGCAAAGTGATCGGGGCGGTAAGCTATACGATACCGGCCACAAATATGAGCGAAGCCCGGAGGATGCACACCCATATGCCTCTGATCGCCAAGGAATCCAATCTTTATTATGAGGGCTGCATCGGAGGAAAAACAGGCTCCACCCAGGACGCCGGACATACGCTTGTCGTTGCGGCGGAGCGGAACGGAAGAACTTATATTGCCGTTACCATGCGTACTTCAGATCTGGGACAGAACTGCACAGATTCTATTTCCCTTTTTGATTACGCGTTTAATAATTTTGATTCCATAGACGTAAACGGGACAAAGATGACAGTGCCGAAAGGCGTTACGGTTAATGACCTGACTACAAAGCCCATGGAAAAAGGCGGAAATACCTTTAACCAGTATTATTATAACGGACAGTTTGTAGGTTACGCAAAAGCCCAGGCCGCTGCGCCGGCAGAAACGGCGGCCGCCGGGGAAAATACAGCCGCTGCAGCAGCAGAACCCCAGACCGGAGAGGCCGTTCAGACCAGCGGGGAAGCGGAAAACAGCCAGGAGGCTCAGGACGCTTCCTACCAGGAAACAGAGAAAACAGCCCAGACAGACAAGGAAGAGGAATCGGAGGGACTTTCTGATACTGCAAAACATCTGCTGATCGCAGGAGGATGTATGGGAGTGCTTCTGATCGCTCTCCTGATCGCGCTGTATATTAAAAATGATTATTAAAAACACGATAATTAAGGAGGAAACACCCAATGAAGGGAATTATTCTGGCGGGAGGTTCAGGAACCCGTCTTTATCCGCTGACAAAAGCGATTTCCAAACAGATCATGCCGGTTTACGACAAGCCTATGATCTATTATCCATTATCGACTCTGATGCTTTCAGGAATCCGCGAGATCCTGATCATCTCCACACCGAGGGATCTTCCGGTATTCCGCGAGCTTCTGGGAGACGGAAGCCAGCTTGGAATGAAATTTGAGTATGCGGTGCAGGAACAGCCAAGAGGGTTGGCGGATGCGTTTATCATCGGAGCTGATTTTATCGGTTCCGACGCCGTGGCTCTGGTTCTGGGAGATAATATTTTCTATGGACAAAGTTTTACAAAAGTGCTGCGCAGCGTCTATGAGCGCACAGAAAAAGAAAAAGGCGCCACCATTTTCGGCTACTATGTAAGGGATCCGAGAGAATACGGCGTGGTAGAGTTCGACGAGACAGGCAAGGCTCTTTCCATTGAGGAAAAGCCGGAACATCCTAAGTCCAACTACGCGGTGCCGGGACTCTATTTCTATGACAATGATGTGGTGGAGATTGCCAAAAACGTGAAGCCGTCGGCCAGAGGAGAAATTGAGATCACCAGCATCAATAACGAGTATCTGAGAAGAGGCACTCTGAAAGTAGAGACTCTTGGACGCGGTTTTGCTTGGCTGGATACAGGAAACCATGATTCCCTTCTGGACGCGGCGGATTTTGTGGCGGCGTTCCAGAAACGTCAGGGATTATACATTTCCTGTATTGAAGAGATTGCCTATAAGCGGGGATTTATCACAAAAGAACAGTTGGTAGAGCTGGCCCAGCCGCTCCTGAAAACTGCCTACGGAAAATATCTGATCGAAATTGCGGAGGGATTATAAAATGGGAAAGATTACAGTGGAAACCTGTCATATTGAAGGACTGAAGGTGATCACGCCCACAGTATTCGGAGACCAGCGCGGATACTTTATGGAGACTTACAATTATAACGATTATAAAGCAGCCGGTATTGATATGGAGTTTGTGCAGGATAATCAGTCCAGCTCTAAAAAAGGCGTTCTGAGAGGTCTCCATTTTCAGATCAACTATCCTCAGGATAAACTCGTCCGCGTGGTGAGCGGAGAAGTTTTCGATGTTGCCGTAGACCTGAGAGAAGGTTCTCCTACCTACGGACAGTGGTACGGAGTAATACTTTCCGCAGAAAATAAAAAACAGTTTTTTATTCCCAAGAATTTTGCTCACGGTTTTCTGGTGCTTTCCGATTCTGCGGAATTCGCCTACAAATGCACAGATTTTTATCATCCCAACGATGAAGGCGGCCTTGCCTACAACGACCCGGATATCGGGGTGGAATGGCCGGTTCCGGAAGGAATGTCTCTGATTCTGTCCGAAAAGGATCAGAAGTGGGGAAGCTTTCAGGAATACTGCAAAAACAGGAGTAAGAAGGATTGAAAAAGGATGCGTCTCTGCCAGCAGAGCTGTACCGGAACCGCCGGCTTGTGTTTTCTCTGGCAAAAAACGATTTTAAAACAAAATATGCAGGCTCCTATTTTGGAACAGTCTGGGCCTTTGTTCAGCCGGTGGTGACGATCTGCGTCTACTGGTTTGTGTTCGGACTGGCGTTAAGAAACGGAGCGGACAGAGGAGTTCCTTTTGTCCTGTGGCTGGTTGCGGGGCTTGTACCCTGGTTCTTTATCCAGGAAGGACTGACAGGAGGGACCAGCACGCTTCTGGAATATAATTATCTGGTAAAAAAGGTAGTGTTTAATATCCGCATCCTTCCGGTAGTGAAGGTGCTTTCAGCAGTATTTGTACACTGCTTTTTCGTGGTGATCATTCTGGTGATCTATACCTTTATGGGATATCCGCCGGACTGGTACGCCCTGCAGCTTATTTATTACAGCTTTTGTACTTTTATGCTGATCCTGGGGCTGACCTATCTTACGAGTTCTGTGGCAGTGTTTTTCCGGGATCTGATGCAGATGATCAATATTGCTCTTCAGGTAGGCGTATGGGCGACTCCTATTATGTGGAGTTTCAGCGATCTGGGACTTACAGGAATAGTGACTGCTATACTGAAACTGAACCCCGTGTTTTATATCGTCCAGGGATACCGCGATTCTCTTATTGACAAAGTGGGATTCTGGGAACATCCGGCTCTGACCTTATATTTCTGGGTGTTTACGATTGTTGTATTTTTCCTTGGAACAAAGCTGTTTAAGAAACTGCAGGTACATTTTGCGGATGTACTGTAAATGGAGAGTAAAATGAGTGATCTTGCAATTCAGGTAAAGCATCTGGACAAGATGTATAAATTATATAACAAACCTTCTGACAGGCTCAGAGAGACTCTGGGCCTTAAAGTGCCGGTAAAAGAGCATTATGCCCTCCGGGATGTAAGTTTTGATGTAAAGAGAGGAGAAACGGTAGGTATCATCGGCACCAATGGTTCCGGAAAGTCTACGATCCTGAAGATCATAACAGGGGTACTGAACCCCACTGCCGGAGAGGTGACGGTGGACGGAAGGATCTCCGCTCTTCTTGAGCTGGGTGCAGGATTCAATCCGGAGTATTCCGGCGTGGAAAACGTATATCTGAACGGAACGATGATGGGATTTACCAAGGAAGAGATCGACGGAAGGCTTCAGGATATCCTGGATTTTGCGGATATCGGAGATTTTGTGTACCAGCCGGTGAAATCCTATTCCAGCGGTATGTTTGTCCGCCTTGCCTTTGCGGTTGCGATCAATATTGATCCGGAAATCCTTATTGTAGATGAAGCGCTGTCTGTGGGGGATGTGTTTTTTCAGGCAAAATGCTACCGGAAATTTGAGGACTTTAAGGCTATGGGAAAGACCATCCTCTTTGTCAGTCATGATCTCAGCAGCATTGCCCGCTACTGCGACAGGGTGATTCTTTTAAATAAAGGCGTGAAGCTGAACGAGGGAACGCCCAAGAAGATGGTGGACATGTACAAGCAGCTTCTTGTAGGACAGGATCCCGAAAAGGCGGAAAAAGAGAAGAAAAAGCAGAAGGAATCCTGGAGCAGACAGTTCCAGGTAAATCCCAATATGCTGGAATATGGAAGCAAACTGGCGGAAATTGTGGATTTCGCGGTGCTTGACCAGAAGGGTCTGTGTACAAACACCATAGAAAAGGGAAGCAGATTTCAGATCAAAATGAAGGTGACTTTCCGGGAAAATATCCAGGATCCGATACTTGCTTATACTTTTAAGGACATCAAAGGAACAGAGATCACAGGAACCAATACGTTGTTTGAAAAAGTTCCGGTGGAACACTCCAAAGCGGGAGATTCCTGCACCGTAACTTTTACCCAGGAAATGTATCTCCAGGGAGGAGAGTATCTTCTTTCCTTTGGCTGCACAGGCTATAAAGACGGCGAATTTACAGTTTTTCACAGGCTGTATGACGCCTGCAACGTAACTGTGGTTTCGGAAAAGAATACGGTAGGTTTTTATGATATGAACTCCCAGGTGGAGATTCAGTATGGAGAAGAAGCATGAAAGAAAAAATCGGGAAGGTAGTCCTGGATGACACTTATTATCCGGGAGAGGACTTATACAGCGACGGAGCGGTGGAGGATGAGATGCTGGAGATTGCCAGAACTTATCCGGAAAAAAAGTGGAATCAGGTGATCGCAGAGCGTAAAAGCTGGCCGGTGCTCTATCATTTTTCCCATATCAGGGAAAACATTATAAGCTGGCTTCCGTTTACCGGAGAAGAAAACGTTCTGGAGATCGGTTCCGGCTGCGGAGCGGTTACAGGGGCTTTGTGCAAAAGGGCAAAAAAGGTAACCTGTATCGAGCTGTCTAAAAAAAGGAGCCAGATCAACGCATGGCGGCACAGGAAATTTGACAATCTCACCATTCTTATGGGCAACTTCCAGGAGATTGAGCGCAGCCTGACCGAAGAATATGATTATATTACTCTGATCGGCGTATTTGAATATGGAGAAAACTACATTGACAGCAGCTCGCCTTTTGTAGATTTTCTGAAAACAGTTGCCTCCCATTTAAAACCCGGGGGAAAGATCATCCTTGCCATTGAGAACCGTTTCGGGCTGAAATACTGGGCGGGATGTACGGAGGATCATTTCGGCACTCTGTTTGAAGGACTGGAAGGCTATCCTACAACAAAAGGAGTGAAGACCTTTACGAAAAAAGAGCTTTCTGGAATTCTGGAAAAAGCAGGTGGCCTGAAAGCATCCTGGTATTATCCGTTCCCGGATTACAAGCTGCCTATGACGGTTTTTTCGGACAGAAGACTTCCTCTGAAAGGGGAAATGAACCGTATGGAGACAAACTACGACCGCCTGCGCCTGCAGCTTTTCCAGGAGTCTCCTGTTTACGATTCTCTTCTTGAAAACGATCTGTTTCCGGAATTTTCCAATTCCTTCCTTCTTCTGATCGGAAAAGAGGAAAGCAGTCCTCAGACGGTTTATGTGAAATTTTCCAATGAAAGAGACAGGAAGTTTGCTCTGAGAACAGAAATCCATGAATCAGGAAAATACGCAAGATTTGTCCGCAAGGTTCCTGAAACGGAAGAGGCGAAGCATCATGTGCGGAACCTTGAAAATATAGAGAGAGAGCTTAACAGTCTGTATGAAAAAGAAGGCATGGAGCTGAATTACTGTAAGCTGGAAAAAGACGGCGCCAGACTGGAGTATCTGGAGGGAACCACTCTGGAGGAACGGCTGGACAGTCTTCTGGAAAAGGGAGAGCCTGAGAAACTGGAGGAGCTTCTGTTTTTCTATCTGAATAAAATACGAAACATCCACAGCAGAAATATTTTTCAAAAAACGCCGGAGTTTGTAAAAGTATTCGGCGACGCGGAGCCGGGAGAGGAGCTGCGCTGCGGAGGAATTTCCAATATTGATATAGTTCCGGCAAATATTCTGATCCAGCAGGACCGGGTGGTGATCCTGGATTATGAGTGGACCTTCCGTTTTCCGGTACCCTGTAATTTCATTTTGTACCGGATGATCCATTACTATCTGGAAAGCGACGGCAAACGCCGTATACTGAAAGAACGGAATTTCTATGAAAAGGCGGGAATCTCGGAAAAGGAACAGGAAATCTATGCCGGAATGGAAAAACATTTCCAGGCGTATATAGAAGGAAGTCATGTGCCCCTTCTTTCTCTGTATGACGAGGTATCGCCGGGAAAGATAGAAATCCTGCCCATTTATGAAAAGATGCGGATCGCCTATGCGGAGAGAAGGCTTCAGGTGTTTTACGACAGAGGCAGGGACTTCCGGGAAGAGGATTCCGAAAGCAGACCCATGGGAAAACAGGGGCTGGCGGCGGAAATTGAGATACCGGAGGGCGTGCGCAGGATACGTCTTGATCCTGGCGAAGGAGCCGGAGGACTGGCTGTCAGAAAGCTCTGCTATGAAAACGGCGAAAAAGCGGCGTTTACCTCCAACGGATTTCCTCTGGGAGGAGGAGCATATTACTTCGGCGGCGGAGATCCTCAGTTTATTCTGGAAAAGATTCCGGCGGGAGTGAAAAAACTCCGGGCGGAAATTGAGATCATGAAAGAACCGGAGGCAGGAGAAGCCTTCTGGAGAAGCCTTTCCCGGGTATCTGCGGAAAAAGACGCGGAGATCGCGGCGCTGAAGGAGAAGATACGGCAGATGGAAAATACGAAGGTATGGAAGCTTTACCGAAGCCTGAAAAAGTGAGGACAGAAGATGGAAGAATTGCGCTTCAGTGTGGATGAAGAAAAATATGACGACCGCCGCGGACAGGTGCTGAGCCTGTCCGGATGGTGCGTTTCTCCAGGCTGCAGGGAATTCCGCTTTCGCCTTTTGGGAGACGGAAGGGAAGAAATCTGTATTCCCGAGGCCAAACGCCGGGCAAGACCGGATGTAGGACAGGCGCTGGCTCTGGATTTCGGCGAATTCCTTCCGGGTTTTACCGTTACGATTCCGGACGCTGGAAAACTGGCGGATCAGTTTGATACGCTGGAGCTTTTTCTGGAAGCAGGAGAGCAGAAGGCGTCTGTGTGGAAAAAGGAAAGCGGTCAGTTGAAGGCTTTCCTCCGGGAATGTCTGATCGAGTATCATATCGACAGGGAAGAAATCCTTTACGATACCATGCTGGAGATCCAGGGCTGGGTGATGGACCAGCGGGGAGAGGCAGAGGTAAAACTTCTGAATATGGACGGAAGTCCTGTCCCCTGCAGATTGAGCAGAGGGCGCAGACCTGACGTAGTGGAGAGAAGAAATCTTGACAGCGATTATAAAACAAGAGAGATAGGCTTCCGTATTTCCGCCTCTGCGGAGGAAATAAAAGGGAAGAAAGCGGTTCTGAAATTTTCCGGAACCTCTGCGGAGAAGTCTTATGAGATCGATATTCAAAAGCTCAGAAGAGAAAAGAAGCCGGAAGGACTTTTCGGACGCTTTAAGAAGAATGAGAAGGGAAGCAGGGACGATTATGAGGAGTGGAGAAAGAGCCGCTCTCTGTCACGCTTTGAAGGCTGGAAACAGAAAAGGGCCGTGTTTTCCTACGCCCCGGTCATCAGTATTGTCATTCCCTTATACAATACGCCCCTTCCTTATCTGGACGAACTGCTGAAATCCATACAGGGACAGACCTACAGAAAATGGCAGCTCTGTCTGGCGGACGGAAGTACAGACGATAAAGTCAGATTTCATCTGAAAAAGCATTATGGACGTGAAAAGCGTATTTCCTACAAAAAACTGAGAGAAAATAAAGGAATCTCCCAGAATACAAACGAAGCCATATCTCTTGCCAGGGGAGAGTTTCTCATGCTCTGCGATCATGACGATACCCTTGAGCCGGACGCGCTTTACGAGATCGTAAAGGCGCTGAATGAAAATCCTGAGGCGGACGCGGTTTATACAGACGAAGATAAAGTAAGCATGGACGGCAGACATTATTTTGACCCGCATTTTAAATCGGATTTCAACCTTTTCCGTTTCCGGGAAAATAATTATATCTGCCATATTTTTGCGGTACAGAAATCTGTGGCGGAGAAGGCGGGACTTTTCCGTCCGGAGTTTGACGGAGCTCAGGATTATGATTTTATTTTCCGATGCTGTGAAAAGGCCAGGGAGATCGTTCATATCCCGAAGGCCTTATACCACTGGAGATGCCATATGGAATCCACTGCGGCCGACCCTTCCAGCAAGGCTTACGCCTATGAGGCAGGAAAAAGAGCAGTGGAAGAGCATTATAAAAGACAGGGGATCCCGGCAGAGGTGGAAATGACAGAGCGTCCCGGCTGGTACAGAAGCCGGGTGAAGATCCAGGGAAAACCGCTGGTTTCCATTATTATTCCAAATAAAGACCATATCCAGGATCTGGAACTGTGTCTTTCTTCATTGACGGAGAGATCCACATGGGACAACTATGAAATTCTCGTAGTGGAAAACAACAGCGAAAAAGAAGAGATCTTTGCTTATTATAAAAAGCTTCCGGAAAAGTATCCAAAAGCCAGGGTGCTTGTATGGGAAAAAGAATTCAACTATTCCGCCATCAATAATTTTGCGGCGGAGAAAACGGCGGGAGATTATCTTCTGTTTCTGAACAACGATGTGGAAATCCTTACGCCGGACTGGATAGAGGAAATGCTGATGATCTGTCAGCAGAGAGAGGTAGCCGCTGTGGGCGCGAAGCTCTACTATCCTGACGACACTATCCAGCACGCGGGAGTGGTGCTGGGGCTGGGAGGCATTGCGGGCCATATCATGTGCCGGGCTTCCAGGGAAGACGCAGGATATTTTGGAAGGATGATAAGCGTCCAGGAGATCAGTGCGGTGACGGCGGCCTGTATGCTTGTGAAAAAGTCAGACTTTCAGGAGGTTGGCGGTTTTGACGAAAGCTTTCAGGTGGCTTTCAACGACATCGATCTCTGCATGAAATTGAGAGCAGGAAATAAAAAGATCGTCTTTACCCCTTATGCGGAGCTTTATCACTACGAATCAAAATCCAGAGGCCTGGAGGATACGCCGGAGAAGCAGTTCCGATTCGACAAAGAGGTAAAGCGGTTTCAGAAAAAATGGGGAAAATGGCTGGAAAATGGCGATCCCTATTATAATCCGAACCTGTCTGTAACGGAAGGCGACTGTTCGCTTCTGGAGGATGATTTTCGAGACAAAACTGAGAAATGAGGTTTCTGATATGGCAAGAGAGATTTTTGAGGTAACAAAGGACCGGTTTCATCTGAAGGATCCCTGCCGCTATATTCTTCAGGGAACGTGGCCAAAGGAAGCAAAGATGAGAGCCTGTCTGGACGGCTCCCAGATAAAGGCGGAAATCAGGAAGCTGGAGGTAGTAAGCGCCCTGGAGCGTTTTAAGGATCCGGATCTGATGCGGGGCGAGCGCATTACGGCCGAAGTGGAGCTTCCGGAGTCCCTGGACGGCTTCCAGAAGCTGACGGTATATGCGGACATGCCGGAAAAAACCATCAGTTGGTTTTCGGTTCCTGTAAAGGAGCTGGAACGGCGCCGCGGAAAGCCTCAGTTTTTTATTGAAGAGGAGAAGGTGCAGCAGGGGTTCCTCCGTATCCGGGGATGGGCTGTGGCGGCCAGTCCGGTGCGTATCCAGATTTTCGACGAGAATAAGCAGAAGATTTCCGCAGAGATCCTCCGGACAGAGAGAGTGGATGTGGAGCAGCTCTATGAGGAAATGGATTTTCAGGATAAGACAGGTTTTTTTGTGGAACTGACCAATCTGACAGGAAAACTGCTCTATATGGTGTTTTATGCCGGAGAAACAAAGTCTGTTCATATTGTGCATTTAAAGCCTTCTGTAGTTTTCAGAAGAAAAATTGAAAAATACGCCAAAAAAGGGATACGGTACTGGAAAAGCCAGGGCGGGGCGGCTCTGGCAGGAAAGATCATCTCCAAGGTGAAAACAGCCTCTACGAGAGAAATCCCTTATCAGAAGTGGATCGTGCGCCATCTTCCAAGCGCCAGGGAACTGGAAAAACAGCGCCATGAGAAATTTGACTATCAGCCCAAGATCTCTATTGTGGTCCCGCTGTATAAAACGCCTGAGAAATATCTTCACCAGCTTGTGGAATCCATTAAGGCACAGACATATCCCAACTGGGAGCTTTGCCTCTCAGACGGAAGCGGAGCGGATTCTCCTCTCAGAAAGACGCTGGAAGCACTGGAAAAATCTGATGAGAGGATCAAGGTGATTCGTAATGAAAAGCCTTTGCGGATCGCGGAAAATACAAATGCAGGAATGGAGGCGGCTACAGGCGATTACATCGCCTTTGCGGATCACGATGACGAGCTGACGCCTCACGCTCTTTTCCAGTGTGTGAAAGCAGTAAATGAAAACAGGGATATCAGGCTGCTTTATTCTGACGAGGACAAGATGTCCATGGATGGCCATAAGTTTTTTCAGCCCCATTTCAAGCCGGACTACAATCCCGATCTTCTCTGCACAGTGAACTACATCTGTCATCTGTTTGTAGTGAGAAGAGACGTGGTGGATCAGGTGGGACTGTTCCGTCCGGAGTTTGACGGGGCCCAGGACTATGATTTTATCTTCCGGTGCGTGGAAGCGGTGAAGCCGGAGGAAATATACCATATTCCAAAGATCCTTTATCACTGGAGATGCCATGAGGATTCCACGGCGGAAAATCCGGAGAGCAAAACCTACGCTTTTGAAGCGGGAAAAAGGGCCATTGAGGAGCATTACAGAAGAACGGGGATCCATGCGGAGGTCTTTCAGGGAGAATTTCTGGGGCTTTACCGGACGCGGTTTATCCGTGACCATGATCCGCTGATTTCCATTATCATACCTAATAAGGACCACACAGACGATCTGAAGAGATGTATGGATTCCATAGATAAACATTCTACTTATCAGAATTATGAGTATATCATCGTGGAAAACAACAGTACTGAGGAAAAAACCTTTCAGTTTTACAAAAAGCTGGAGGCGGAGCATCCAAAGGCCCGCGTGGTGTACTGGGACAGAGAATTCAACTATTCCGCCATCAACAACTACGGCGCTTCCTTTGCAAAAGGAGAATATCTGCTTCTTCTGAACAACGATACGGAAATTATTAATGAAGATTGTCTTGAGGAACTTCTGGGATATTGTATGCGCAGCGACGTAGGCGCTGTTGGGGCCAGAATGTACTACGAAGACGATACGATCCAGCATGCCGGAGTGGTGATCGGCTTCGGCGGAATCGCGGGTCACTGTTTTGTGCTTCAGCCAAGAGGAACAACTGGCTACTGCCACAGGATCATCTGCGCCCAGGACTACAGCGCGGTGACAGCGGCCTGCATGATGGTGAAGAAATCCGCTTTCGATCAGGTAGGCGGCCTTACAGAGGAGCTGGCAGTGGCTTTTAACGATATTGATTTCTGTATGAAGCTTCGGGCGGCAGGTTATCTTATTGTATATAATCCTTACGCGGAGCTTTACCACTATGAGTCAAAATCCAGGGGGCTGGAGGACACTCCGGAAAAAGTGGCAAGGTTTAATAAAGAGATTGCGACCTTTGAGAAACGCTGGCCGGATATTATGCGGGACGGAGATCCGTACTATAATCCGAACCTTACGTTAAAGAGCCAGGATTTCTCATTGAGAAGGATATAGAGGAGGTTTTTCATGAAAGTATTAGTAACCGGTGTAAAAGGGCAGCTTGGACATGACGTAATGAACGAGCTTGCGAAACGTGGATATGAGGGCGTGGGCGTGGATGTTGACGAGATGGATATCACAGACGCGGCCGCAGTCAGGAAGGTGATCGGCGGCGTACGCCCGGATAAGGTAGTGCACTGCGCCGCATGGACGGCAGTGGACGCTGCGGAAGACCAGACGGAAACCTGCCGGAAGGTAAATGTGGACGGTACGGAGAATATTGCCAAAATGTGCGGTGAGCTTGACATTCCGATGATTTATCTGAGTACGGATTATGTGTTTGACGGAGAGGGAACGCGGCCCTGGGAACCGGACGATCCGGTAGTGCAGCCTTTAAATGTTTACGGGCAGACAAAATATGAAGGCGAACTGGCGGTACAGAAATATACAGATAAATATTATATTGTCCGTATCGCCTGGGTATTCGGCGTAAACGGAAAAAATTTCATTAAGACCATGCTGAATCTGGGAAAAACCCACGATACACTGACGGTAGTAGACGACCAGATCGGCACGCCGACCTATACTTACGATCTGGCAAGACTTCTTGTGGATATGCTGGAAAAAGAAGAGTACGGCATCTATCACGCTACAAATGAGGGAGGCTATATTTCCTGGTATGATTTTGCTGTGGAGATCTTCCACCAGGCCGGCATGAAAGTAAACGTAAAACCGGTAAGTTCCGCAGAATATCCGGCAAAGGCAAAACGTCCTTTCAACAGCCGCATGGAAAAGAAGAAGCTGACAGAGCACGGATTTACCAGGCTTCCGGACTGGAAGGACGCCCTTGCCCGTTATCTGAAAGAGATCATGTAACGGTCAGGAGAAAGGGCAGACGGCAAAGAACAAAGGCGCGAAAAGCGTCCTCTGTTCTTTGCCGTATTTTCTATTTCCTTTGCGGGAAGATCAGAACAGAAAAAGTGAGATGAAAAAATGGGAAAAAAGACGGCGCCCGGAAGGGGATTGGTTAGTAAATATTTGAGAAAAACAGAAGCTGGAAATTATGTCATACTTCTGGGACTTTTGCTTATAAGCTGTGTGATCATGTTTCACGATTATCTTTTCGGAAACCAGATCATGATCTTTAACGATATTGGAAGCGATACCTGGCAGCAGTATATTATGAACTATACCAGTATCGTAAATCATCTGAGAGACGGCAGTTTTTCGCTGTGGGATTTTACAAACGGATTAGGGGTGAATATGTTCAACTTTAATCTGTTCGATCCGTTTCTGGTGCTTTTGTACGGGATCGGCTTCCTGCTGGGACCGGCTCATATGCTGATCTATATCAATGTGATCCAGGTGCTGAAGATCCTTGCCGCAGGTCTTGCCTTTTACTGGTTTTTATCCCAGTTTTCCTTCAGCAGCCAGGCGAAGCTTATCGCTTCCTACGCGTACGGTCTCAACGGCTTTCTGCTGGTGTGGGGTCAGCATTACCAGTTCGGAACGGCAGTGATCTATCTGCCTCTACTGCTTTTGTTCTGTGAAAAGTTCCTTCAAAGGAAAAGAGGAAGGAAATTTTTCCCGGTAATGGTATTTCTCTGCGGGATCTACAGCGTATATTTTACTTATATGTGTCTGGCAGCCACAGGATTGTATCTTTTGTTCCGGGTGATGATGCCGGAGCAATGGAGTTTAAAAGAACGGCTGAAAATGTTTTTTTCCGGCTGCGGCTGGATGCTGCTTGGGGCAGGAATGAGCCTGGCGGTTTTTCTTCCAATGGCAGAGGTCCTTCTGAACGTATCTTCCCGGCTGGAAAGCGAGGGTACGGGAATCCTGGAATGGCTGAGAAACTGTTTTACGCCTTATTCTCAAAAGTTTTACCTTTCTTTCCTGAAAAGAATGTTTTCCACCAGCCTTCAAAACGGCTTCGGTCTGGCGAAAGGCCCCCAGGATTATGTGATGAATTATTATGAGGATCCGCTGCTGTTCTGCTCTGCGCTGGCTGTGTTTTTGAACGTGCAGTTTCTTGCGGTGCTTCAAAAAGCGGAGATGTCAAAGCGGAAAAAACGGGTGTTGTACGGCGCGTCCTTGTTTGTCATTCTTGCGGCGGCGTTTCCTGTAGGGGGTACGGTGTTTAATTATTTTACAAAGCCTACACAGAGATACACCTTTGTGCTCATGCCTCTGATCCTGCTTTTAATGGCGTGGATGTGGGATTATATGAGAAAAGGAGGCAGGCCGAACCTGATCCTTATTCTTGCGGTAAGCGCTCTGATGGGGTGGGCTTACTGGGAAGGATGGCAGCAGGCGGGATTTGAAGAGTATAAGAGAAATATTCTGATCCTTACGGCGGCAGGCGTCCTGACTGCCGTCTGTCTGGTACTTCTTTCGTTTATAAAAACAGAAAAACGGCGCAAAGCTGTTATGGGGATTCTTGGTCTGGCTCTGGCGGTGAATATGATCTCCGAGGGAGGGACAAACTATCAGGCGAGAGTGACGATGAAAAAAGCAGATACCCCGGTGGAGACTATGGCGGCGGAGATGGAGAAGTATGAGACAGACAGAAGATCCGGCGATCTGCAGGTCAGGTACCGGGCGGAAATGGAAAAACCCCAGGATTTTTTCAGAGAAATGTACCGTACGGACCTTCAGGATGCTCTGGATCATCTGGAAGAGATGGACAGGGAGTTTTACCGTGTGGAGAAGGACTATATTTCAGGAACGGTAGCGATGGATTCCTCTGCTCAGGGATACCGGGGAATCTCCACCTACAATTCTGTGATGAACGGATATGTGAAAGACTTTGTGGAAACCTGCTGTCCGGAGCTGTTCTATGCTGACAGGAACCATTATACTTTCTGGAATAATGTAGAGGATAATCACCTGGCGGCGTTTCTGGGAATCCGCTATATCCTGTCCGGCGACGGAAATCCGGATGGAAGGTCATGGAAACTTCTGGATAAAGTAGGAAGCCTCTACATCCATGAAAATGTGCTGGAGGCAGATACCGCCCATTTTTATACATCCGCGATCTCCGAGGACAGTCTGAGAGAACTGTGCAGTGAGGAGACGAGGGATAAGCTTCTGGAAGGCGCCATTGCCCTGGAAGATGGAGAATACGTGGAGTCCATGGAGGAAGTTGAGGCGCTGGTCTCCGGCGGAGAGACGGAGAAGGAAAACATACAGAACGGAGGATCCGCAAACAGCACAGAGGAAGCTGCCGGATCGGAAAGAAAGACCGGATCGTCGGAAGAAGAATCTTATGTTATACTGGATGCTCCGGAGAAAGACTCCCATATCACAGGATCCATCCATGCAGAGACAGAAGGCTACGCCCTGTTTATGATCCCTTATGAGGACGGATGGAAGCTTACCATCGATGGCGAGGAAGCGGAACTGTTAAGAGGCGACATTGGCTTTCTGGCCTGCGAGGTGCCGGAAGGAGACCATACCCTTGAACTTACCTTCCACGCCCCGGGCCTTATGGAAGGGGCGGCAGGCAGCGCAGCGTGCTGGGCGGCGTTTGCGATCTTATGCGCTGTTCCCGGGATAAAAAAGAAGAGGAAGAGTATGAGAAGGATTTAACCTCCCGAAAATAAGAGCCGGAAACTGAAAAAAAAGAGCCTTATCGAATTACCGTCCGGTGTTCGATGAGGCTCTTCTTTATCTGAAAAATATTTAGTTTCTAAAATCCTGGTCAAGCATCCGCTGGGCCCTTTCCAGTGCTTCATTGGTAGTTAAAAGACCGGACATAACATTTTTTACCGCGGTTCCAATAATATTCAGGAAACGCTTTTCGTCAAAGGGGCTGAGATTCGAGTCGGGCAGTCTCTTGGTACGGGAAAGAGGGAAACAGTCCTTGGAAAACTCCAGCCAGGGAAATGTATTGATGATATCGTATTTGTTATAGGTCTTGATACAGGGAGAAACACTTCCAAGTGCTGCCATGGCCGAAGCGACAGGTTCCCGGGTAAGCCATTTAATAAAAGCGAGAGCGTTCTGGGGATGCCGGCTGTATCGGGAAACTGCAAGAGATCCGCCTCCATAAATTGGATTTCTCCCGGGAATCATACCAAACCCAACATTTCCTACGATTTTTGAACCGTACCCTAGAATTTCAGATGCATAATTGCTGAAATTAATCATCATAGCCACATTGCCGTTTGCAAATTCTTTTGCTGTATTTGTCCACCATTTTGAGGGTTTGCCGGGGGCATATCGCTGCGCTTCCACAAGCTCTTCCAGCGCTTTTTTTCCAAGATTGTTATTGATAACAATTCTTCCGTCCTGATTATAAAGATTGTCATGATGACTGAAAAAGCGGGCAAGAAATTCGGTTGCCGCAACGCCTGTATTTCCCAGAGTGAGGTTTGTCCCATACCTCACATCACAGTCAAGCTCGCTGCATTCTGTAAAAAAAGCCGCAATCTGGTTAAACTCTTCGAAAGTTTCGGGAACTTTTAATTCCTGACGGTATTTTTCCTGGTAGATTCTTTTCACAACGATACTTTCGAAGAGATCTTTTCTGTAAAAAAGAAGCTGTGAACTGGGGGAAACAGGAAGGGCATAAATTTTGCCCCGTACATAACTGTACTTGTCTTCCAGTGTCGGCAGATACTCCGAGAAAACTTCTTTTATATCAGGGTCTATTTCTTCCAGAGGAAGCAGAAGGCGTTCGGCGAACCATGAGAGCCAGGTGACATCGATACGGAAAATATCATACAAACTTGACATAGCAGGATCAGCGAACTGTTCGTAAATTTCATCATAAGAGAAAACAGATATTTTGACTTTTGTTCCTGTCTTTTCAGTGTAAAACTGAGCCATGCCCTGCATTATAATGGATTCCGGACTGTCCAGGGCAAGAATGTTAAGACAATCAGCCTGATCGTTTCGGATATCTATATTTTTCCAGTTGCGTTCTCCGTCATTTTCAAAAATGTGGTCCAGAGAAGTGCCTGCTGATTCTGAATGTATGATATCCGAGGCTACTTCTCGGCCCAGAAGACTGTAATTCAGTTCATATTTTTTAAAATCTTTTTCGGGCAGGGAAACTACAGGTGAAAGGGTGTGAATATCCACCTGTTTTTCTGAAAAAAAGGATTGCATGAGTGGTCTTATTTTTTCAGCAAAACCTATGTTGGTAGTTACGATCACGTCGATTTCTTCATCGCCCGCAAAGAGGTTCAGAATACTGTGAGAAACCTGATCGATATCTGTTGAAACTTTCAAAAGATTGCCGTGAAATTCCCCGTCTGTTTCTTCCAGAAATCCTTTTAAAAATTCGGCTTCGTTGGAAAATCTTGCGGATTCCGTTACCAGCACAATGTTGCGGTATTTTTTTGTCAGTATTTTGCGGGCAATGTGATTTCCGGCGAGTCTGTAGTCAAATCCATAGTAATCAGCCTGAAATCCGGGACGTCTTTCTACAAAACGCACATTGTTAAGACCGGAATGCTGATACACATTATCTTTATAATTGAGACAGGTGATAACGGCCATGCCACAGACCATGACAGATTTTGCCTTCTGGATCATCTCCTGCTCAGTCTGAGGGTTGTTGTTTGAGATATAAAGTTCGGTAGAATAACCGTTTCTTTCGGCATAATATTTCAGACTGTTATAGAATTCTCTGTATTGCTTTGACTCAACGGTGGGAAGAATAACACCGATAATTTTTCCAGAGCCTTTCCGCAGTATTCTTGCCTGTTCATTAATTGTATATCCCAGTTTTCGGGCGGCTTCTTCCACAATCCGAATTTTTTCACTGCTCACATTTCCTTTTCCATTTAATACATTGGATACAGTGCCCTGAGATACTCCTGCTAATTTTGCTACATCGAGAATAGTTGCCATAAATCCCCCTGTTTGTGCTTTTTATAACGTTTTAATAAATTATATAACATTTTTCCTGTTTTTGCATATATTTTTTTGATGAAAATATAAATATAGAAGGATAGAGTAAAAAGCTGGATTTTATTGTAAAATTATAACGTTATAAAATAGAACAATGTAAAAAAGAGGTAAAATAACATGAAAAAATAAGTTAAAATAGGTAAAATTTGTAAAATATGTCAAAAAATATATTGACACGTTTCAAAACAAATGGTAGTATGAAGCCGTAGCAAAGAGAAAATGACACGATACAAAATTAGGAGGAAAAAACTATGAAAAAAGTGTTAGCTACGGTACTTACTGGTGCAATGGTAATGGCAATGGGCGGTGTTGTTGTGCAGGCAGATGAGGTGGACAAGAGCGAATCCATCGTGGTCTATACCAACAACGGAGGAGAAGGAAGAGATCAGTGGCTGATTGAACGTGCGGCTGAAGAGGGATATAACGTCCAGGTTGTTCACGGCGGTGCTTCTGAAATTACACAGCGTATGATCGCAGAAAAAAACAATCCTCTCTGTGATGTTGTGTTCGGACTGAACAATATCGAGTATGAAAAACTGAAAGCTAATGAACTGCTGGAGGAGTGGGAGCCGGACTGGACAGACGGAGTGGATGAGAGCCTGATCGATAAAGACGGATTTTATTATCCGGTTACCACTACGCCCCTTCTTCTGATCGGAAATGCGGATTATGAAGATATGCCTTCCGACTGGACAGACCTGGTTGACGAGAAATATAAAGGCCTGTATCAGCTTCATGCACTGAACGGCGGAACTGCGCAGACTGTATATGCAAGTATCATCAGCAGATATGCGGATCCGGACGGGGAGCTGGGAATATCTGACGAAGGCTGGGAAATTGCGGCGGCATTTCTCGGAAACGCTCATAATATTGTGGAAGGAGAGGATTCTATCGGCGATGTGATAGACGGTACATATCCAATGGATGAGCATTGGGCATCCGGCGTGATCACAGAACAGAATACACGAGATTATAAATTCCAGATCATGACTCCGGAAGTCGGAGAACCATATGTAGTTGAGTCTGTCGCAATCGCGAAAGGAACAGAGAAATATGATCTCTGTGTGGATTTCCTGAACTGGCTGGGCAGTTCCGACATTCAGCTTGAGTGGTCTAATGAGTTTGGAACGATTCCCTGTCAGGCGGACGCAATGGAAAATGTTTCTGAAGATCTGAAAGAATTAATGGCTATGCTCAAACCGCAGGATCTTGACTGGGCTTTTATAGCGGAGAATATTGACGCCTGGGTGGAAAAAGCAGAGCTTGAATTTATTCAGTAACTTCTAAAAAATACGATTCAGACAGGAGCGGACCATGGTTAAATTTGAGAATGTTGAAATTAAATATGGCGATTTTGTGGCAATGGAAAATCTGAATCTGGACATTGAGGAAGGTGAGTTTTTCACCTTCCTTGGCCCGAGCGGATGTGGAAAAACCACTTCTTTAAGAGCCTTGGTAGGTTTTATTACACCGTCCAAAGGTAAGGTGTATGTTTCCGGAAAAGATGTTACCAATCTTCCGGTAGAAAGCAGAAACATTGGAATGGTGTTTCAGAGTTATGCCTTATTTCCTACCATGACAGTATATGAAAATATTGCTTTTGGTATGAAAGTAAAGAAAATGTCAAAAGCGGAAATCGACAGAAAAGTACATGAGGTAGCGGCCAAGATAAAAATCACAGAAGAACAGCTCCAGAAAAATGTATCCGAACTTTCCGGCGGACAGCAGCAGAGAGTTGCGCTTGCCCGGGCGATAGTTCTGGAACCTAAAATTCTCTGTCTGGACGAGCCGCTGTCCAACCTGGATGCGAAGCTTCGTATTGATATGCGTCTTGAACTGAAGCGTCTTCAGAAAGAGCTGGGAATTACTACTCTCTATGTTACTCATGATCAGGAGGAGGCGCTGACGCTCTCCGACAGGATAGCGGTATTTAACAACGGCTGTATCGAACAGGTCGGAACGCCATATGAGATTTATAATTCCTCCCAAAGTGAGTTCGTCTGCGATTTTATAGGCGATATCAACCGATTTGGAGAAAAAATCCTGACTTCCGTTAATGAACAGATGGGAACGAAGCTGGATACATCCAAAACAGGGTTTGTAAGAATAGAAAAATGTGTGGATGAATACAAACCGGATCACGCCAAGATCATGGGGGTCGTAACAGAACTGGAATTTAATGGGATTCTGACAAAATATACGCTTTCCTGCATGGGGCAGACTATTAAATATCTGGAAAAAAATGACGGATATAAATATTATAAAGAAGGCGATCCTGTCGACTTGTATATCGATCCTCGTGATATCATGCAGTTCTGAAGGAGGAAAGAATTATGGGGAAATTGAAAGCAAAAATACAGGACGGGACGATAAATATACCGGGGCTGATCCTGAAGATCGTTCTGATATGGTTCATTTTTTCTTTCCTGGTATTTCCGAATATCAATCTGATTTTCCGGGTGTTTGTCAAAGACGGTCAGTTTTCTCTGGAAGCTGTTGAAAAAATTACAAAATCTGCGAGAGCCATAAGCAGTTTGAAAAACAGTTTTATTCTGGCAGTGGCTTCTATAATTACTGTAAATATTTCGGGTATCCTGATCGTGCTGTTTACAGAATACTTTGATATTAAAGGCTCGAAGATACTCAGTATGGGATTTATGACTACACTGATCTACAGCGGCGTAGTGCTTGTAACCGGATACAAATTTGTATACGGTGAAACCGGAATTGTGACAAAAGTACTGATGCAGTTCTTCCCGGATATGAATCCCCAGTGGTTTATAGGATTTGGAGCGGTGCTGTTTATCATGACTTTCTCGGGTACATCCAATCACATGATGTTTCTGACAAACGCGATCAGAGGTTTGGATTATCACACGATTGAAGCCGCGAAAAACATGGGGGCGTCTCAGAGTACGATTCTCTTTAAGATTGTTCTGCCTACCATGATGCCTACAATCTTTGCGATTACGATTCTGACATTTATTGCGGCGTTAAGTACCATGTCCGGACCGCTCATCGTCGGAGGTCCTGATTTTCAGACTATCAATCCTATGATCCGGACGTTCAGCAATATGACGACTTCCAGAGACATAGCCGCTCTTCTGGCAATTATCCTGGGTCTGGCGACGGCGATCCTTCTGTTTATCATGCAGAAAATTGAGAAAAAAGGAAATTATATTTCTGTTTCCAAAACAAAGGCCAAAATGGTGAAACAGAAAATTCAGAATCCGGTACTGAATGTGATCGCTCACATTGTCGCTTATGTGATGTTTATCATTTATATGCTGCCGATCATAAATGTCCTGGTATTCTCCTTTACAGACGGAATGACGATCAAGACAGGACAGCTCCGAAAGGATTCCTTTACTCTGGAAAATTATGCAAAGCTTTTCCAGTCTTCATCAGCTTATAAACCTTATCTGGTCAGTATTGTATATTCCATTCTGGCAGCGCTTATAGTAGCGGTGATCTGTATCGCGGTTGCCAGAATCGTGACAAAGCTGAAACATAAATGGGACAAACTGTATGAGCCGTTCATACTGATACCCTGGCTTCTTCCGTCTACAATGATCGCGCTGGGTCTGATGATGACATATGATGAAGCCCGCCTGAATCTTGCGAATAAGATTCTGGTAGCCACTCCTGTCATTCTTTTGGTAGCATATATCGTAATAAAGATACCTTTTTCATACCGGATGACAAGAGCTGCGTTCATCAGCCTTGATGGAAATATGGAAGAGGCGGCGCAGGTTATGGGGGCAAAACCTTTCTATACCATGAGAAAAGTGATTCTTCCGGTGATCATGCCGGTTGTAATCTCCGTTATTGTGCTGAATTTCAACAGCCTCCTGTCGGAATACGATCTGTCAGTATTCCTGTATCATCCGCTGTTTCAGCCTTTGGGTATCGTTATAAAAATGGCTACCGACGAGACGGCTACTACAGAAGCCCAGGCAATGGCTTTCGTATATACAGTGATTTTGATGATTATTTCTACGATCGCACTGTGGCTTGGACGTTACGGAGGGATTGAAACCGTCAAAAAAATATTCAGGAAGAGAGGAAAAACAGCATGAAATCTTTAGCTCAGTTAAGAAAAGAGAAAGGTGTTCTCGTGGCTGCCCACAGAGGAACATCCGGCGGCAATATTCCGCCGAATACAATTGCCGCCTTTGACCTTGCTTTGAAAGAGGGGGCCGATATCCTGGAAATGGATCTGTTTAAAAGTCTGGATGGAGAAATCTTTGTTTTTCATACAGGAACAGAGCCGTGTTATCTGGACAGGCATATAAAGATTGAAAGCAAAACGTCGGAAGAAATCAGGAATCTGAGACTGTGCAACTGCGACCTGGAAGAAACGTTTCTGGGAGTGAATTCCTTTGATGAGATACTGGAACATTATAAAGGCAAATGTATTATGAATCTTGACCGCTGCATTCATATTACCGAGGATGTTATGCGGGCTGTCAGAAGGCATAATATGGTGGATCAGATCCTCCTGAAAAGCGATACCTCAGACAAATCTCTGAAGCTGGTGGAAACCTTTGCGCCGGATGTGGCATATATGCCGATTTTCTTTATGGAAGAAGATACCGCTTCCGAGAAAATTGAGAGTATGAATATTAATTATGTAGGAGCGGAGCTGGTGTTTGACAGGGAAGATGCTTCTATTGTACAGGATTCGTATCTGGAAATGATGCATAAGAAAAACAGACTTCTCTGGGCGAATTCTCTTGTATATTCCAGCCGTGTTCCGCTGACGGCAGGACACAGTGACGATATTTCCCTCACAGACGATCCGGAAAAAGGCTGGGGCTGGCTGGTAGATAAGGGATTTGACATCATACAGACAGACTGGACGTATCATCTGGTTCATTATCTTAAAGACAGAAGAAAATGATTGGTTCTGGAACCGGCTGCGCTTAAAGTGGCAGCCGGTTTTCACATTTGCGCCCGTGTGTCATATTATTTTCGGAGAGGAAGGTTAGCATGAGTATTGAGCTTCTGGGAGAATCTATCAATGAATTGAGTATTGTATCCATGGCTTTGCGGATTCTCATGTCAATGGTGTGCAGCGGGGTGATTGGTCTGGAAAGAGGAAAAGCCAACCAGCCGGCAGGTATGCGTACTTATATGCTTGTAAGCCTGGGGGCCTGTATCGTGATGATCACAGGAGACTACGTATTTTATAAATATGGTACAGGAGATCCGGCGCGGCTGGGCGCTCAGGTGGTGAGCGGGATTGGTTTTCTGGGCGCAGGAAGTATCATGGTGTCCGGAAAATTAAGAATCCGGGGCCTGACAACCGCGGCGGGACTGTGGACTTCCGCCTGTATCGGGCTTGTCATGGGGATCGGATTTTTTGAATGCGGAGTTATAGCGACTGTAGCGGTTTATATCATTATAGGATATTTTAAGAAACTGGAAGACAGGATCACCTTTTATGACGGCTGGTTCAGCGTTTATGTCCGCGTGGAAGATCCGTCCTGCTTTGCGGATATTTATGATGAAGTGAAAAAAATGGGAATGAAAACAGGAGAAGTACAGCTTCTGGACAAAAAACATGAATGCAGAGAAGCCATAATCTCCGTACGGAACAACTCGCACAGAGACAGAGATGAGATTCTCTCCACATTACAGAATATAACCGGCGTATCCAAAGCCAGATACGTATCATGAAACAGAATTCCGGTTATTACCCTCTGAACAGCGCCATACAGCTCAGAGCCATATCTCGAGCTTAAAACAGGTTACAGGCCGATATTAACTGATTAGCTGAGAAATAAAATACGGCATAAATATACAAGCCGTCAAAGAAAATACCCCGCCAACGTCTGCGGCGGGGTATTTCATTTAGACGGCTGTAACTTTGCCGATTTTTTTCTCAGTCCTTAAGAATCTTATTCAGCACATACACAAGGATCGTAAGGATGATAATAACCGTAAAAATACTCAGCATCCCTTTCCACATAACTTCCAGGGCCTGCATAATAAGTTCTGTATTCATAATACATACTCCTTTCCTGAGTAATCCTTCATGAAACACTGATTACAGAATACTGGATACAACACTTAAGATAACGCCTCCGGCAACAACAGACGCGATCTGTCCGGAAACATTGGTACCGGTAGCCTGCATGATCAGAACGTTGCTGGGGTCTTCCTTGAGAGCCATTCTCTGAACAACACGGGCAGCCATGGGGAATGCGGAGATTCCTGCGGCGCCGATCATCGGATTGACTTTCTCCTTGGTAAACAGGTTCAGAAGCTTTGCAAAAAGCACGCCGGCCGCTGTATCGAAGATAAAAGCTGCCAGACCGATGAGCATGATCAGCAGAGTCTGCGGATTAACAAAAGTGTCGGCTTTCATACTGAAAGCGATGGTGATTCCCAGAAGCAGGGAAACCAGGTTGGAAAGAACATTCTGCGCTGTGTCGGAAAGATTGTTCAGCACGCCGCACTCACGGAGCAGGTTGCCGAACATCAGGAATCCAACAAGGGAAACTGACATCGGAGCTACAAGTCCGGCTACGAAAGTAACCACGATGGGGAAAATGATCTTCGCTTTTCTGGAAACATTGACCGCCTTATATTCCATATGGATGCAGCGTTCTTTCTTGGTGGTGAGCAGACGGATAACGATCGGCTGGATAATGGGTACGAGGGCCATATACGAGTATGCCACCACGGCAATGGGCCCGATGTAATTGGATCCCAGCACCTGCGATACCAGAATGGAAGTGGGGCCGTCGGCCGCGCCGATGATACCGATGGATGCGGCGTCCTTGAGGTCAAAGCCAAGGAATACGGCAACCAGGATAGCTGCAAAAATACCGAACTGTGCGGCGGCGCCGAACAGGAACAGCTTGGGGTTGGAAAGAAGCGGGCCGAAATCGATCATGGCGCCGATTCCGATGAAAAGCAGCAGAGGCATTGCCTCGGAAGCTTCGATTCCCACGTCGAACAGCCATTCAATGATACCGTTGGTCTCGCCGATTCCGGCAAGAGTCTGGTTCAGAACGCCCGACTCGGGAAGGTTTACCAGGATCGCGCCGAATCCCAGCGGGAGCAGCAGCACAGGTTCCAGATCTTTATTGATGGCAAGCCAGATCAGGACAGCGCCGATGACATACATGACAATCTGCTGCGGGGTAATAGACGTGATGCCCGAAATTAAAAAGTCCATATAAGTTCCTCCTTCTTACTATATGGGAAAATTTTTTCTGCCAGCTCTTTGAAGTGCCCTGTTTCCGGATTTGGACGACGGTTCTGCTTTATGAGAAATCAAGGTTTTTCTGATAAAGTGTACTGATTTTCTATGAAATCAAAAAGACCTGCGTCCCTGCCATGAATGGAACACAGGTCTTGTCATATACCGGTTACTTGAAAGGTATAGATTAAGCCAGAGCTTACACCCATGAATGTTGACCTAATCGCACGAAAACAGTGCTGGCTACTCCCCTATATCAAGTTGTATTTTACAGCATATACCTTATGTTTTCAAGAATTTTTTTCATTTTTGGCCGGATAGAGTCATGATCTGGCGGTTTTTACGATCACGATGAGGATAAGAAGCAGAAGAAGAGCTCCAATCCCTCCGATAACATAATAAGGAACGTCCGTATGGGAGGCGGAATAGTCCTGAGCGGCTGTAAGGTTCTGCTGGCTTGCCTGCACAAGACTGTCGTCCTGCTCCTGGACGGCGGCCATAACAGCAGTTCCGACAGGCGTTCCGTTAAAATAGTACTGACGGCTGGTCTGTCCGTTTTCGGCCGGAGAATCCTCTGCAGTAAGGGCGTCGGCGGCAGTTCCCGACGGAACATAGACATCTCCTCCGGAAACCATATTGAAATCTGTATCTCCCAGAGAAAGCATCTGGAAATTATCAAATCCATAGTTCAACAGACTTCCCGCCTCTGTGCCGGTAGTGCCGGAAGCTCCCTGAAGGACCACCGCGATGAGTGTGATATCGTTTTTGCGGGCTCCGCATACCAGAGTGCTGCCGGAAGCCTCCGTATATCCCTCACGGCCGCCGAGACAGTATTGATAATATGCGGCGTTGGCGCTGTTTGTCATGGAAAAATTGTTTGTCAGGACGCGCTCTCCGCCGGATACGTTTGTAGCCGGGATGGTATAAGAAGTTGTGCCGGCGATGGTACAGAAGGTATCATTGTCGATGGCGGCCTTCATGATCAGCCCCATATCGTGAGCAGTAGTATGCTGATTTTCATCCGGAAGCCCTGTGGGGTTGGTGAAAACCGTGTTGGTGCATCCGAGTTCGGAGGCTTTTGTGTTCATCATCTGGACGAAGGCGTCTACAGAGCCGCCGATATGTTCGGCCACCTGCAGGGCGATATCATTGGCGGAAGACAGCATCATGGCGTAAAGACACTGTTCCATGGTGAAAACTTCATCTAACTGGGCGGAAATATTTGCTCCGCCGTCGGTAACGCCGGACACGCCGGTAGCTGTCATAGTCACCTGGTCGGTAAGCTGGCTGTTTTCCAGGGCAAGGAGGGAAGTCATCACCTTTACCGTGGCGCCGGGATAAAGAACCTGATCCATGTTCTTGGCGTATACGATGGTATTGGTGGAATCCTCCATGATGACTGCCGCAGTAGAGGTGATGTCAGGTCCCTGGGGCCAGCCGGAAATACTGTTGGTAGTGATGCCCGTTCCCGCGGCAGCAGTCTCTTCTGCGGCTTTGACCGGTGTGTGCAGCAGCAGGGAAAAGGCAGCGGCCGCCGCCAGCAGGCCGGCAAAAAATCTTTTTATTTTCATAAATATACTCCTGTTTTCAATGAATGATCTGTCAATTATTATTCCGCAAAAAAAAGAAAAAAATCAGATGATCTGCGGAGATTGTTTCAGAACCTATCATATCCCATTTTTCTCTGTAATTCAACACCTTCTTGGCGGCTTTTACAGAGGAAATACCTCTATAGCCTTGCAAAAAACAGGGTACAATGATAAAATAAACCCGGCGAAAAGTAAAAAGTATGTAAAATCGACAATATCTGAGGATTATAAATATGGATAAAAAGCAGAATACAGGAAGCCGGATCCAATGGGGACGCATGATAAAAAAGCTGAATCCCTATACTGTGCAGAAAGGATTCCGTTATCTGAAACATTACGGTCCGAAAGAATTCTGGATCCGTCTCCATGAGCGCTTTGAACCGGAAGAGGTCCCATATGGACCCTGGTACGAAGCGTATGTTCCGGACGAGGCGGAACTGAACCGCCAGCGGCGGAGCAGGCTGGACTATGAACCGCTGATCAGTGTAGCGGTGCCTGCCTACCGTACGCCAAAGTTGTTTCTCTCCCAGATGCTGGACTCCCTTCTGGCACAGACATATAAGAACTGGGAACTGTGCATCGCAAACGGAAGTCCCCAGGACGAGGATATGAGAGAGGTGCTGGAAGAATATTCCGCCCGGGACAAGCGCATCTGCGTGCAGGATCTGACGGAAAATCTGGGGATCGCCGGAAATACCAACGCAGCTCTTTCCATGGCCTCCGGTGAATTTGCGGGGATTCTGGATCATGATGATCTTCTTGCCCCCAACGCTCTTTTTGAAATAGCCAAAGCGCTGGGAAGGGATCGCAGTCTGGACGCTGTGTATACAGATGAGGATAAAGTGACGACAGATCTTAAAGAACATTTCCAGCCTCATCTGAAGCCTGATTTCAACCTGGATCTTCTCCGGTCCAACAATTATATCTGCCACTTTTTCGTAGTACGGCGGGAGATCCTTAAGAAAGTGGGCGGCTTCCGGCAGGAATTTGACGGGGCCCAGGATTATGACTTTATCTTCCGGTGCGTGGAACAGGCGGAAAAGGTGGGACATATTCCGGAGATCCTTTATCACTGGAGAACGCATAAGGCTTCCACGGCAGACAATCCGGCCAGTAAGATGTACGCCTTTGACGCCGGAAAACGGGCTATAGAGGCTCATCTGAAAAGAACAGGGGTAAAAGGGACAGTAAGTCATACGCCGGATCTGGGATTTTACCGGGTGACATATCCTGTTCAGGGCGAACCTCTGATCTCTGTCATCATTCCCAATAAGGATGAGAAGGAGACTCTGAAGGCCTGCATAGAATCCATCCGTGAAAAAACAGAGTATTCCAACTACGAAATACTGATCATTGAAAACAACAGTACCACAGAAGAGATCTTTCAGTATTATAAAGAGCTTTCGGCAGATCCCCGTATCCGTCTGCTGAGATGGAAAAAGGAATTCAATTATTCTGCCATTAATAATTACGGCGTCCGTCAGGCAAAAGGAGAGTATCTGCTGTTTTTAAACAATGATGTGACAGTGATCACTCCGGGCTGGATGAAAGAGATGCTGGGAGTCTGTCAGCGCCCCGAGGTAGGCGCGGTGGGAGTAAAGCTGATCTATCCGGACAACACGATCCAGCATGCCGGATGTGTGATCGGAATCGGCGGGATTGCGGGACACATGTTTGTAGATATGCCCGCGAACAGGACCGGGTATCTTCATAAAGCGTCGCTGCTGCAGGATATGAGCGCTGTTACGGCAGCCTGCATGATGATGAAAAAAGATGTCTTTGATACCGCCGGGGGATTTACGGAAAAGCTGTCGGTGGCTTTTAACGATGTGGATCTCTGCCTGAAAGTCAGAGAAAACGGAAAACTGATCGTATATGATCCTTATGTTCAGCTTTACCACGCGGAATCAAAGACAAGAGGAGCCGAGGACAGCAAAGAGAAGGTACGCCGTTTCCAGGAAGAGATCGAGTATATGCGGAGCCGCTGGATCGGCATTCTGAAAAAGGGAGATCCCTATTACAATAAAAATCTTTCCCTGACAAAATGGAATTATTCACTTCGTCCTCTTCCGGGTATGACGAAGAAGGGGTAAGGAGGATTTATGAAGGTATCGGTGGTTATACCGAATTTTAACGGAATTGCTTTTCTGGACAGTGTTCTTGGAAGTCTTGAGGGACAGACGCTGAGGGATTTTGAAGTGATCCTTGTAGACAACGGCTCTTCAGATGGAAGCTGCTCCTTTGTGGCGGGGAATTATCCCTGGGTCCATATTCTGGAGCTGCCGGAAAACTTTGGCTTCTGCAAAGCGGTCAATGAAGGGATCAGAGCGGCCAAGGCTCCTTATGTACTGCTTCTGAATAATGATACGGAGGCGGAAGAAAACTTTGTAGAAGAAATGCTGGAGGCTCTGAAAAGGCATAAAAACGCTTTTTCCTGCGGGGCAAGGATGGTACAGTACCACGATAGGGACAGGCTGGACGATGCGGGAAATTTCTACTGCGCGCTGGGATGGTCCTATGCCCGGGGAAAAGGGAAAGATATTCATTCTTATGAAAAAGAAGAACGGATCTTCGCTTCCTGCGGAGGCGCCGCGATCTATAGAAAGAAAGTCCTGGAACAGATCGGGCTTTTTGATGAAGAGCATTTTGCTTATCTGGAAGATATTGATATCGGCTACCGGGCCAGAATCTACGGATATGAAAACTGGTACGCGCCGAAAGCTGTGGTCTACCATGTAGGCAGCGGCACCAGCGGATCGCGCTATAACCAGTTTAAAACAAGATATTCCTCGAGAAATAATATTTATCTGATCTACAAAAACATGCCTTTGCTGCAGATTATCCTGAATCTTCCGTTTCTGGCGGCCGGTTTCGGGATCAAGGCGCTGTTTTTCGCCGCGAAGGGAATGGGAAAAGAATATCTGGCGGGGATAAAAAACGGTTTTTCCATCAGCCGGAAGGGAAAAAAAGTCCCGTTTACTGTGAAACACCTTTCCAATTATGTAAAGATCCAGATAGAATTATGGGTAAATATTTTCCGGCGTTTTGCGGCGTAAGGAAGAAATTACAGGATTTCATTTTATTTTTATAAAATAAACAGGAAGATCATATTGATTTTAAAGTACAACTATTATAAGATAAACACTATGAAATGGATTGAGGTGGCAGAGATTGATTCAGGATAACCAGAAGAATTTCAGTCGTCTTCAGATGCTGATAGATGCTTTTGTCATCGCCGGTTCCTACGTGATCGCATGGATGATCCGTTTTATCGGGCCGTTTTCCTATTCGGCAGTGCGTACACTATCCTTTGAGCAGTATATGTTTGCCCTGATCTTTATCATTCCGGGCTACCTGCTTCTGTATCAGGCTTTCACGCTTTATGAGCCTATGCACATGCAGGGACGGAGGCTTGTTCTGGCAAATGTGATCAAGGCCAACGTGCTGGGGCTGCTGCTGATCGTATTTACGCTGTACATGCTGGAGGAAAGCGATTTTTCCCGACTGACGGTATATATTTTCTGTGTGATCAATATCATTCTGGAATGGTCCGTCCGCATGCTGATCTTCGCGGTGCTGCGGGATATGCGGAAAAAAGGCCATAACCAGAAACAGATCATACTGGTGGGATACAGCCGCGCGGCAGAAGAATATATTGACAGGATCCAGCAGAATCCCCAGTGGGGTTATGTTATCCGGGGAATCCTGGATGATAATGTTCCCGCCGGGACACTGTACAAAGGAGTAAAGGTGATCGGAAGGATCGCGAATCTTACCGTGATACTTCCGGCCAACAGACTGGACGAGATCGCGATCACACTGGGACTGAGCGAGTATTACCGCCTGGAAGAAATCGTCGCTATGTGCGAAAAGTCAGGCGTTCATACAAAATTTATTCCCGATTACAACAAAATCATACCTACCAAACCGTATACAGAAGATATTCTCGGCCTTCCGGTGATCAATATCCGGTACGTGCCTCTGAGCAATACCTTTAACGCCATGGTAAAGAGAGCCATGGATATTGCAGGGTCTATTGCGGCGATCATCGTGTCTTCTCCGGTAATGCTCCTGATGTGCATCCTGATCAAGCTTACGTCTCCCGGACCGCTGATCTATAAGCAGGAAAGGGTGGGCCTTCATAATAAGACATTTCGCATGTATAAGTTCCGTTCCATGGAGATCCAGCCTGAAGCAGAAGAGAAAAAGGCGTGGACGGTAAAGAATGATCCGCGGGTCACGGGAATCGGCAGATTTATGCGCAGGACAAGTATTGACGAGCTTCCGCAGCTTTTTAACATTCTGCGGGGAGATATGAGTCTGGTGGGGCCAAGACCGGAACGGCCTTTCTTTGTAGAAAAATTCCGGGAAGAAATACCGCGCTATATGGTAAAGCACCAGGTACGTCCGGGTCTTACCGGATGGGCTCAGGTAAACGGCTACCGGGGCGATACTTCTATCAGAAAACGGATTGATTATGACCTTTATTATATTGAAAACTGGACAATAGGATTTGACATAAAGATATTGTTTTTGACATTTTTTAAAGGTTTTATCAATAAAAATGCATATTAAAAGATAAGGGGAAAGAACATGGCAAAACCAAGATCCAAAACGAAAAAGATACTGTTTGCGGTAGAGATCATCGTTCTGCTGCTGTTTATCGGCGGTCTGTATGTTTACGGACAGTTGAATTCCAAACTGGATAAGGTCAACCAGCCGGTAATGGACGACAGTAAGATCCAGGTCAACCAGGAAGTTCAGGACGCTATCGATTCGGAAACTTCCAAGCTTACAGGTTATACCACTTACGCTCTGTTCGGCATTGATCACAGGGATAAAAATCCTGCCCTGGGAACAGAAAACAGCGATACCATGATCATTGCCAGTGTCAACAATGATACCAAGGATGTGAAGCTGGTTTCCGTATACAGAGACACGCTTCTGAATCTTGGAGACGGCACATATTCCAAGGCAAACGCGGCCTATGCTTACGGAGGCCCGGAGCAGGCGATCACCATGCTGAACACGAACCTGGACCTGAACATCACAGAATACGCGACGGTGAACTTCAATGCCCTGGCGGAGATCGTGGACTGTCTCGGCGGTCTGGATATGGATATGTCTTACGCGGAGATTGTCCATATGAACAATTACTGTCAGGAGACCTCAGAGGAAACAGGAAAGTCCTATACTCCTATCGAGCTTCCGGAAAGACCGGAGGATATCGAAAAGATCGACTACCGTTATCATCTGAACGGCGTCCAGGTAACCTCCTACTGCCGTATCCGTTATACGGCCAGCCTGGATATGGGACGTACGGAAAGACAGAGAAAAGTTATCCAGATGATCGTACAGAAGGCGAAAACTGCAGGATTGAGCACGATCTTTGACATCATGGATCAGGTGTTCCCCATGGTGACCACCTCTCTCAGCAAAACCGAGATCCTTCAGCTCCTGCCGACTATGATCGGTTACAGTATGAACGAGACGGTAGGTTTCCCGACCAACTATAAGTTCGCAACCGTGAAGGGAAGCGTGATCGTGCCTACTGATCTGGAATCCAATGTGATAGAGCTTCACAAGTTCCTTTATGGAGACGAGAATTACACGCCTTCTTCCACAGTTAAGGAAAACAGCCAGGAAATCCTGGATATTGTGGGAGGTACAGCAAATCTGAACGACACCCAGCCGGCTGTTACAGAAGAAACGGAAAATACAGGAGACGATACCGTGTTCTTCCAGAACGACGGAAGCGGATGGGCGGATACCACCGATCAGATCGCAAGCGATAACTCCGGAGATACCGGCTATGATCCCGGATATGAAGATCCCGGAACAGACGGAGGGGATACCAGCTATGATCCCGGAACCGGAGGAGACACCGGTTATGATCCCGGAACCGGAGGAGATACCGGCTATGATCCTGGAACCGGAGGAGATACCGGCTATGATCCTGGAACCGGAGGAGACACCGGCTATGATCCCGGAACCGGAGGAGATACTACCGGAGACGGAGGAGACACCGGTTATGATCCCGGAACCGGAGGCGGAGATGTCGGCGGAGGAGATACTACCGGAGGCGGAGACGTCGGCGGCGGAGATACCAGCGGAGGCGGAGACGTCGGCGGCGGAGATACCAGCGGAGGTGGAGACGTCGGCGGAGGAGATACTACCGGAGGCGGAGATACCAGCGGAGGCGGAGATGCCAGCGCCGGAGCAGACACCGGAGGCGGAGACGCGGCTGCAGGAGGAGCAGAACAAGCTGCATAGGAATCTTATTCAGGAGGGAATTTCTCGAAATGAGAAATTCCCTCCTGTTGACAGGAGAAAATATCATGAAAGAAAAGACAATCGATGTGATCATTCCCACCTATCATCCGGGGAAGGAATTTGCCGGGCTTTTGGATCGTCTGAAAAAACAGAGCCGTCCTGTAAGAAAAATCCTTGTCATGAACACAGAAGAAAAATTTTGGAATACCGGATGGGAGAAAAAGTATCCTGACCTTGAAGTGCATCATCTGAAAAAAGAAGAATTTGATCATGGCGGAACGAGAAAGAAAGCGGCGGAGCTTTCAGAAGCAGATATTATGGTATTTATGACTCAGGACGCTTTGCCTGCAGACAGAAAACTTATAGAAAACCTGGAAAAAGCTCTTGAATCGGAACCGGAGATCGGAGCGGCTTACGCCAGACAGCTTCCCAGAGAAGACTGCAGCTATATAGAAAAATATACAAGAGCCTTTAATTATCCGGAACAGCCCTCTGTGAAGTCGGAGGCGGATCTTCCTGTATACGGCATAAAAACTTTTTTCTGTTCCAATGTCTGCGCGGCGTACAAAAAAGAGATATACTTAAGGCTGGGAGGCTTTGTTCCCCGTACAATCTTTAACGAAGATATGATTTACGCCGCCGCCCTGATCCGCAGTGGATATCGGATAGCTTATGCGGCGGAGGCACAGGTCATCCATTCTCACAATTATTCCTGCGCGCAGCAGTTCCGGAGGAATTTCGATCTTGGAGTTTCCCAGGCCGAGCATCCGGAAATATTTGAGGGAGTGTCCTCGGAAGGGGAAGGAATGCGCCTTGTAAAAAGAACCTTCTGCCATTTGTTCCGGAACAGGAAATTCTGGATGGTACCGGGTTTTGTTGCTCAGAGCGCGTGTAAATATGCAGGATACCTTGCCGGAAAAAATTTCAGAAGGCTTCCTGACAAAATGATCCTGCGGTGTACCATGAGCCGCGATTACTGGAAATAAAAAATAATCCGGCCGGCGGAGGTACACTTATTTTTTAAAGAGTTGTCACATTTTGAACACAATTGCCTGATACACTGATTTCTATAAAAAGAGAAAACAGAAGAAGGGAGCAGTAATATGAACGACGATAGATTATGGGATCAGAATGCTCCACAAAATCGGAATGAAGAACAAACAGGCGGCGTACACGGAGAAGTCAGCCGCTATACCCATTATCAGATGCACCAGAGCAATTTTGACCTGCAGAAAAAACTTCCTCAGAAGAGTCCCAGGAAAAAGAAGGGGTTCTGGAAGAAACTTCCGGAAACAATAGCGCTGGCTGTTGTCTTCGGACTTGTGGCCGGAGGAGTCTTCCAGGGCGTGAATATGGCCGCGGACAGATATCTGGAACCGGATACACAGTTGTCGCTTTCGTCCGTGGAAACAGTCGATCAGGACGATGCAGACACGTCCCAGACCGGCACGTCCCAGACATCAGGTACAGTGGCTGGCGTGGCGCAGGCGGCGATGCCTTCTGTAGTTGCCATTACTTCAGTCAGTATCCAGGAGATCCCAAGCTTTTTCGGGATTTACGGCTTCGGAGGAACGCAGCAGTATTCCAGCGAGAGCAGCGGTTCCGGCATTATTGTTGGAGAAAACGACGATGAGCTTCTGATTGCTACGAATAATCATGTGGTAGAGGGAGCGGATACGCTGAGCGTATGTTTCATTGGAGACGACGCGGCAGACGCGGCGGAAGAGACAGAACAGATCGCAGGGATGTCGGACGGCATCAATATAGAGGACGCGGTCAGCGCAACGGTAAAAGGAACAGACAGCGCCAACGATCTGGCGGTGGTGTCTGTAAAAAAGGCGGATATCCCGGAGGATACCATGAGCCAGATAAAAATCGCCCAGATGGGAAATTCTGACAACCTTCAGGTAGGAGAACAGGTAGTTGCTATTGGAAACGCCCTGGGTTACGGTCAGTCTGTAACTTCCGGCTGGGTCAGCGCGCTGGACAGAAGCATTGAAACAGAGGACGGAACAAGCACAGGGCTGATACAGACGGATGCGGCTATTAATCCCGGCAACAGCGGAGGCGCTCTTCTTAATATGAACGGTGAGCTGATCGGGATCAATTCCGCGAAATATGCAGACAGCGCTGTAGAAGGAATGGGTTACGCGATCCCCATTTCCACAGCGCAGCCGATTCTGGAAAATCTGATGAACAGAGATAAGGTGGATACCTCCCAGGCCGGTTATCTGGGAGTGGGAATCCTGGATCTGTCCGCCCAGGCAATGAGCATGTATAATGTACCCTCAGGGGCGCTGATCTCTTATGTGGAAGAGGGAGGAGCGGCTGAAAGCGCAGGACTTCAGGTACGTGATATCATTACGGAATTTGACGGTCAGGCTGTGTCCGGAAAAGAAGATCTGTCAGAAAAGCTGCAGTATTATGCCGCAGGGGAAACGGTGGACGTAGTAGTTGCAAGAGCCGAGAACGGACAGTATGTGGAAAAGGATGTCAAGGTGACCATGGGAAGCATGCCGTGATCCGGCGGGCACAAAGGGCAAAAGCAGTTCCGGGTTTTTTATAAAAAGTTTAGTTTACAGTGACATGGGTTATGATATAATGGACGCATAGGCAGCGGATATCCAGGAAAGGGAAGGCTGCCTGTGCGTTCTTTCTGTTTCCGAAGACTTTGGGCAGGCGGAACTAGAGAAAGCCCGGCGCGGGAAAATTTTTGGAGAACGTATGACAGACAGGTGAGAAAGGAGTTTATATGACGGATAAATATAGAGACGATATCATAGAAGGAGAAGATCAGGAGCAGGACGAGGAAAAAAGAGAACCGGAGAAATTCTGTTCCCTTTGCCGCAGACCGGAAAGCCAGGCAGGAAAAATGATCGACCTTCCCAATAATATACATATCTGTTCGGACTGCATGCAGAAAAGCTTTGACATGATGAACCAGCAGATGAACAAGGGGAATTTTAATTACGCGGATCTTCTGCATATGCCCGGAGTCAGCATGATCGATCTGACAGGACTGCAGAACCAGATGGCGCAGCCGAAAAAAGAGCCCCGGAAGAAAAAGGAAAAGCAGCAGGAGCCTGCGCTTGATCTGAAAAAGATCCCCGCGCCTCATAAGATAAAAGCTGCTCTGGACGAGTATGTGATCGGCCAGGAATATGCTAAAAAAGTAATGTCTGTAGCGGTGTATAATCACTATAAAAGGGTCGCCACAGATACGATGGACGAAATTGAAATCGAAAAATCAAATATGCTGATGATCGGGCCTACCGGATGCGGCAAGACATATCTTGTCAAAACCCTGGCAAAGCTTCTGGATGTGCCGCTTGCAATCGCCGACGCCACGTCTCTTACAGAAGCGGGATACATCGGAGACGATATCGAGAGCGTAGTTTCAAAGCTTCTGGCAGCCGCGGACAACGATGTTGAAAAAGCGGAACACGGGATCATTTTCATTGACGAGATCGATAAGATCGCCAAGAAGAAAAACACCAATCAGAGAGACGTAAGCGGCGAGGCTGTGCAGCAGGGAATGTTGAAGCTTCTGGAGGGAAGCGAGGTAGAGGTTCCGGTAGGGGCCAACAGCAAAAACGCTATGGTGCCTCTGGTGACAGTGAACACAAGAAACATTCTTTTTATCTGCGGCGGCGCGTTTCCGGATCTGGAAAATATTATCAAGGAACGGCTGAACAAACAGGCGTCTATCGGTTTTTACGCGGATCTGAAGGATAAGTACGACAATGATCCGCATCTTCTGGAGAAAGTAACAGTGGACGATCTCAGGACTTTCGGAATGATCCCGGAATTCCTCGGAAGGCTGCCGGTTATTTTTACCCTGGACGGACTGTCGGAAGAGATGCTGGTAAAAATTCTCCGCGAGCCGAGAAATGCTATACTTAAACAGTATCAGAAGCTTCTTGCGCTGGATGAGGTAAAACTGGAGTTTGATGAAGGCGCTCTCCACGCCATCGCAAAAATGGCCATGGAGAAAAAAACAGGCGCACGTGCTCTGAGAGCGATCCTGGAAGAATATATGCTGGATATCATGTATGAGATCCCGAAAGACGACAGTATCGGGCAGGTGATCATTACAAGAGAATATATTGAAGGAACCGGAGGACCAAAGATCCTGCTGAGAGGCCAGGAGGTTCCTCTCCTGGAAGCGCAGCAGGGCTGAATTTACGAATAAAACAGACAGATAAGGAGGATGGTTTTTATGGGAAAAGAATTTTTTGACGGTTTGGGAGAGGCGATTACAAAGACAGCCAGAGAACTGGGAGGACGGGCAGAAACTCTTTATGAGACGCAGAAGATGAAAAACAGGATTTCCGGAGAGGAACGTCAGATCCAGAAGATCATGGCGGAAATCGGGAAGATTATTTACAGGCGCTATCTGGACGGAACTCCTCTGGAGGATTCCCAGAAGATGCTCTGCGAGCAGATCGATCAGAGAATGGAGAAGATTGCTCGTTATAAGGAAAGTCTTGCGGGAGTAAAAGGGAGAAAAATCTGTCCGTCCTGCGGCAGCAGCGTAGACGGAAGCGCCTCTTTCTGTCCCCATTGCGGAGCTGCCTGCCCTACCCGTGAGACGGAGGCGGAAGCCGGAGACGTGGTAGAGGGAACTGCGGAAGAAGTAGATGTGGAAGAACAGCCCGAAGAGGAAAAACAGGAGGAAGATGTAAGCCAGGAAGAGGAAGTAAAAGAAGACACGAATGAAGAGGCAGAGGCGGCGGAAGAGGAGCCTGCCAGGAAGGAGGAAGCGGAAGCCAGAGAAACGGAAGCCGCCTCCGAAGAATAATGGGAGCAAAGTGGGCGGAGGCTGTCAGAAAGAGGAGAGAGAGCCTCGGCTTTGCCCTTTGTGTCAATCTTTTGGCAATGGCAGTTATGGTACTGCTGATGCGGCCGTCCTTTGAGACGAACGATGATATCGTTTTTGCGGAATTTGGAAGCGGACTGAGAGGCGTGAAGGACGCTCATCTGGTATTCCAGAATTACATACTGGGGCTGATCTACCGTTTTTTATATCAGGCAACAGGACGGCTGCCATGGTATACCATAGTTCAGTATGCAGTGCTGCTTGCCGCTTTCAGTGCGGTAACTTATGTATTGATGAACAGGCTGGAGGGATATTCCGGCCTGTATCTTTCTGTGATCTTTTTGTGCTGCTTCGGATATGAAGCCTATATTCACATTCAGTTTACCAAGACTGCCGGAATCGCCGCAGCAGCGGCGGTGTTTCTCTTACTGCACCTTGTCAGCCGGGAGCGCTTTGCCCTCTGGGAATTCCTTTGGGGAATCGGTCTGGGATTTATGGGATTTTTGTACCGGGAAGACCAGTTCTGGGCCAGCAGCGCCCTGATGGCGGGAGCCGGAGTCTATTTCCTTTTGACACTGAAAAAGAAGTATTCTGGAAAGATGCTCAGAAAACTGGGAATCTGCGCTGGAAGTTTTATAATTCTTCTGATATCTGCGGCGGCTGCGGGAGCTGTGGATTCCTACATGTACAATGACAGCCAGTGGAAAGAGTACCAGGAGTTCAACGGGCTTAGGTCAAAACTTCTGGATTATGGATTCCCTGATTATGACAGCAGTGCAGAAACCTATCAGGAACTGGGGATCTCAAGGGAAGCCTATGAGCTGTACAAAACATGGAATTTTAATGATCCGGAAAAATTTACATCGGAAACAATGGAAAAGCTTGTCCGGGAAAAAACGGGGCGGACTTTCCATATATCCCAGGTTGTCAGCTTTTTAAAAAGATTCCCTTCTGATCTGTCAAAGCTTTCTATGGCATGGTTTGGGCTGGCTTTTCTGGCGGTGTGGCTGATATTTGCAGGGAAAAGTTTCAGCGCGGTGATCTCTCTGGCGTTTGAGGGAATTCTGCTGTGCGCGGTGTATTTTTATCTCTATTATCAGGGCAGATATATGGTGAACCGGGTAGATGTGGGACTTTGGTGCAGCGTATGTCTTGTGATTCTCTGGATCATTTTAGACAGGCGGCTGCGGGCGGAAAAAACCGGGATTTTTCTGTGCGCCGCAGTTCTTGCCGCCAGCCAGTTTATGTGGAAAGACGACTGGCGGATCACAACCTCCTCGATCCCGGAGGCGCGGGTCAGCCAGAGAGCAGTTCTGGAAACAATCGGAACAGATAAAGACCATGTTTATCTGGCGAAAAGCGGTACGGTTTCGGAAATTGTCTGTTACGGACCTTTTGACCGGATGCCGGAAAATCTTCTGGACAACCTTTACTGGCTGGGAGGCTGGGAGTGCCGTACTCCCGGAATTATAGAAAAAATGGAAGAACATGGGATTGTAAATCCATACAGAGACATGATCAACAATGACAGAGTGTACCTGATCGACAATCAGATCGACCTGACTCTGGCATATATCCGTGAGTATTATGACAGGGACGCAGAGGCTGTTTTTGTCAGGACGCTGGGAAATGTGGATCTCTATCAGATAAAAAGCTGAGATGTTTTTATTTTTCGTTTTCTTTCCGTAAAAATCATTATCGACTGCATTGTCTCCTTGTACATCAACACTGTGAGCCAAAAAGAAAATCCTGCATAAGATAAAGGAAAAGACGTTTCTGCAGTTCTGGTTTTACATAAAAAATAACGGAGGAGCTGCGGAAATTTTGCCGGGAACGGCAGGAAAGGATGGAAAATGGATCTCGGCTTTTTGATGGATTATGTGAATCTGGTAACTCTGGGTATCTGCCTCTGCGTAGGCTTCGCCCTGAAATACGCAAAGCTTTTTGAGTGGATGGGGAATCAGTATATTCCCCTTTTAATGCTGCTTCTTGGAACCGCCATCAATCTTATGGCAAACTGGCCGGATATAAGCTCCGGAATTATCCTGGAAGGGATGATCTCCGGACTTGCATCCACCGGGTTTTACGAAATGCTGCGAAATATGCTGCGAAAAGACGGAAAAAAGAAGGAAGAGGGCTGAAAAAAGTTTTGCTCAGAATCAGGAGGGAAGTTTTATGGAAATAAAAGGGATCGACGTTTCTGCATGGCAGGGGCATATTGATTGGAAAACGGTAGCAGATTACGGGATGGGATTTGCTATTCTAAGGATCACAGAAGCGGGGAATGTAGTTGACAGTACATTTGAAGACAATTATACAGGATGTGTCCGATACAAAATTCCAGTGGGCGTATATAAATACAGTTATGCCATGACGGAGGAAGAATCCCGCAGAGAAGCGGAAAAAGTAATTGAAGTCCTGCATGGGAGAGAAATCCGTTTTCCTGTTTTTCTGGATCTGGAGTGGAACAGTCAGAGAACTCTGGGAGCGGCCGGAGTAGAAAAGATCGCAGAGGCATTTGAGAAGGTGATCACAAATGCCGGGTATAAATTCGGAATTTACTGCAATGTAGACTGGTATCAGACCATGATCAGCGCCAGCCTGAAGAAATATGATTTCTGGATCGCCCGGTACCCTGCAAATGATAATGGAACGCTTCAGGAACGCCTTCGTCCGGATTTCGGGGTGGGATGGCAATATAGCAGCAAGGCTGTGATCCCTGGGATCTCCGGTTATGTGGACAGAGATGTTTTTTATAAGGATTATGGAGAAGAGGAAAGCGGCGGAGAAGCGTCAGGGACGGTGGAAAGCAATGAAAACCCTCCGGAACTGTGGAAAAAGACGGAGGAGCTGATGAAAGAGCAGCTAGGGTATCTGGAGAAAAAATCCCCGAAAGATCTGGACAGCAAAACAGAAAACGCCGGTTATGGAAATTATACAAAGTATGCGAGAGACGTGGATAGCTGGGGACTTCCGGGATATCAGGGCCAACCCTGGTGCGCGGTATATCAGTTCTGGATCTGCGCAGAGGTGTTCGGCAGGGAAAAAGCGCTGAAAATCATGGGAAACGGATTCTATAACTGCAACAGTGTCCGCTCACATGCAAAAGCAGAAGGAACCTGGCATACAGAACCGAGACTCGGCGCCCTGGTAAATTTCCGCAATGGAGCCCATATGGGGCGTATCATCCGTATCACAGAAAAAATCATTTATACAAACGAAGGAAACACTTCGTCAGGAAAACTGAATAACGTGGAGGCAAATGGAGGCAGTGTGGCGGAAAAGTCCTATACCATAGGGAATCCTCAAATTGATGGATATGTGTGGATCGATTACGGTTCAGGAAGCGGAACTACAGAAGAAAGCCGGTGGAAAGCAGTCGGAACCGCTGTGTCTACAGTGGATAACCTTTTTGTAAGAGCAAGGCCTAATGGAGAAGTCCTGGGAGAATTGATGAAAGGAAATCGTTTTGAGATCAATGGGGTGGTATCGGGAGACTGGATGCAGATTATGGCAGCGAATATTGGAGTTGGCTGGGTGGCGTCAAGATATACCAAAAAAGACGGAGAGAGTGCGGAAGATGTGGAAATCGCTGATAAGCAGGATAAAAAACAACGCCTTTTCGTGGGAAAAGTAACGGCTTCTGTTCTGAATGTCCGCAGTTGGGCGGGAACAGAGTATCCGCAGATCCGCTCTTATCCCATACTGAAAAGAGGAAATCTTGTAGACGTAATGAATTTCACACAGACAGCGGCGGACGGCAGCTTCTGGTATTACATCCGGATCGCGGGAAAATATTACGGATTTGCGGCTTCACAGTACATTCAGAGGCAGTGAGGCGGAAAAAAGACATAATAAATACGGGAAGCCTCAGCAAAACCAAGGCTTCCCGTAAATAAAAAATAATGCAGGAGATGGGACTTGAACCCACACGATCTTGCGACCACAGGCACCTGAAGCCTGCGCGTCTGCCAATTCCGCCACTCCTGCATTTCTTATTTCTCAGCCGCTCTCTCGCGACTGCTTGATTATAATACATCAATCCAGAATAAATGTCAATAGATATTTTTAAAAAAATTAAAAAAATTTCTTGAACAGAAATATTTTAAGCCATACAGAATTATTTTTTGCCCCGTGTTTTGTTGAAAAAGCACATCTCTTGTGATACAATCTTGAAGATTTAGGATAAAACAAGAGAAAGGGAGATTGTATGAAAGCATTTCTGATATTAGAAGACGGTCATGTTTTTACCGGAACCAGTATCGGTTCTTCCAGAGAAGTAATCAGCGAAATTGTTTTTAACACCTCTATGACAGGATATCTGGAAGTTATGACGGACCCGTCCTACGCAGGACAGGCTGTGTGCATGACATATCCTCTCATAGGAAATTATGGAATCTGTTATGAGGATCAGGAGTCCAGGAAACCATGGGTGGACGGATTTATTGTCCGTGAATTATCCCGGGTGCCAAGCAACTTCAGAAGCGTGGACACTATTCAGCATTTTCTTGAAAAACATGATATACCAGGGATCGCAGGCATTGACACAAGAGCCCTGACAAAAATTCTCCGTGAAAAAGGTACCATGAACGGTATGATCACAGTCAATGAAAATTATGATTTAGATGCAATTATCCCCCGTTTAAAAGAGTATACAACTGGAAAAGTAGTAGAAAAGGTTACCTGCCGTGAGAAGGATGTGCTGAAAGGAGCAGGTCCGAAAGTGGCTTTGATGGATTTTGGCGCAAAGAGAAATATCGCCCGTTCTCTGAACAAAAGAGGATGCCAGGTGACGATTTATCCTGCACTGACCACGGCGGAAGAGATCCTGAAAGACAATCCTGACGGGATCATGCTCAGCAACGGCCCCGGAGATCCAAAAGAATGCACTTCCATTATAAAGGAGATCCGCAAACTGTATGAGTCGGATGTGCCGATTTTTGCGATCTGCCTCGGACATCAGCTTATGGCGCTGGCGGCAGGCGGGGATACTCATAAAATGAAGTACGGACACAGAGGCGGCAATCATCCGGTGAAAGACCTTTCCACTGGAAGAGTTTATATCTCTTCCCAGAACCATGGCTATGTGGTGGATGCGGAGGAACTGGAGAAGAAGCATATTGCCAGGCCGGCTTTTGTCAACGTCAACGACGGAACCAACGAGGGTATGGTCTATGAGGGCAAAAATATTTTCACTGTGCAGTTCCATCCGGAAGCATGCCCTGGACCGCAGGATTCCGGATATCTGTTTGACCGCTTTATGGAAATGATGGGAGGAAACGACAATGCCGAGAAATAAAGAGATAAAAAAAGTCCTTGTGATCGGTTCCGGTCCGATTGTCATTGGACAGGCTGCGGAATTCGACTATGCAGGAACACAGGCCTGCCGTTCCCTGAAAGAGGAAGGCATTGAAGTAGTGCTGCTGAACTCTAATCCCGCCACTATTATGACAGATAAGGATATTGCGGACAGAGTTTACATTGAGCCGCTGACTGTAGAGGTTGTGGAACAACTGATCCTGAAGGAAAAACCGGACAGCGTGCTGCCGACGCTGGGAGGTCAGGCCGGACTGAATCTTGCTATGGAGCTGGAAGAAAAAGGCTTCCTGAAAGAACATCATGTACGTCTGATCGGTACGACTGCGGAGACCATCCGTAAGGCGGAGGACCGTCAGGAATTCAAAGATACCATGGAAAAGATCGGCGAACCGGTTGCGGCTTCCAAGGTAGTCACTACGGTGGAGGATGGACTTGCCTTTACAAAGACCATAGGTTATCCGGTGGTCCTCCGTCCTGCCTATACTCTTGGAGGAAGCGGCGGCGGTATTGCCAACAACGAATATGAGCTGAGAGAGATTCTGGAAAACGGCCTTCGTCTTTCCAGAGTGGGTGAGGTGCTTGTAGAGCGCTGCATCGCCGGATGGAAGGAAATCGAGTATGAGGTAATGCGGGACAGTGCAGGCAACTGTATTACTGTCTGCAATATGGAGAATATCGACCCGGTAGGCGTTCATACAGGAGACTCCATTGTAGTGGCGCCTTCCCAGACGCTTGGAGACAAAGAATACCAGATGCTCCGTACCTCAGCGCTGAATATCATCACAGAGCTTGGAATCACTGGAGGATGCAACGTGCAGTATGCGCTCCATCCGGACAGTTTTGAATACTGCGTGATCGAGGTAAATCCCCGTGTAAGCCGTTCTTCTGCTCTTGCCAGTAAGGCAACAGGATATCCTATCGCCAAGGTGGCTGCAAAGATCGCTCTTGGCTATACGCTGGATGAGATCCCCAACGCCATTACAGGCAAAACCTATGCAAGCTTTGAGCCTATGCTTGACTACTGCGTGGTAAAAATCCCGCGTCTGCCTTTCGACAAATTTATCACGGCCAAACGTACGCTGACCACACAGATGAAGGCTACCGGCGAGGTCATGAGTATCTGCAGCAATTTCGAGGGAGCGCTTATGAAGGCGATCCGTTCTCTGGAGCAGCATGTGGATAGCCTTATGTCTTATGATTTTACAGGACTTGACGAGGATGAGCTGATCGAAGAGCTGGCGGTAGTGGACGACCGCCGTATCTGGAAGATCGCGGAAGCTGTACGAAGAGATATTTCCAGAGAATATATCCACCGTATTACAAAAATCGACCGCTGGTTTATTGATAAGATCGCCGTTCTTGTGGAGATGGAGCAGGCTCTGAAAACACAGCCGCTGACAGGAGAACTTCTTCTGGAAGCGAAGCGCATGGAATTTCCGGATTATGTGATCGGTCAGCTCTGCGGACGTACAGAAGAAGAGATCAAGGCGCTCAGAGCAGGCTATAAGATCCGGGCCGCATATAAAATGGTAGATACCTGCGCGGCAGAGTTTGCGGCAGCCACCCCGTATTACTATTCTGTATACGGCGGCCCGGATACGGAAAATGAGGCTGTGGCGACAAAAGATAAAAAGAAAGTACTTGTTCTTGGTTCCGGACCTATCCGTATCGGACAGGGAATCGAGTTTGACTTCTGTTCCGTACACTGTACCTGGGCTTTCGCAAAGGAAGGATATGAGACGATCATCATCAACAATAATCCGGAGACAGTCAGCACAGACTTTGACATTGCGGATAAGCTGTACTTTGAGCCCCTGACTCCGGAAGACGTGGAAAATATCGTCAATATCGAAAAGCCTGACGGAGCGGTCGTTCAGTTCGGCGGACAGACAGCCATCAAACTGACAGAAGCCCTGATGAAAATGGGTGTGAAGATCATGGGTACTTCTGCGGAGAATGTAGACGCCGCAGAGGACAGAGAACTTTTCGACGGAATTCTGGAACAGTGCGGAATCCCCCGTCCGAAAGGACATACCGTATTTACTGCGGAGGAGGCGAAAAAAGCGGCCAACGAACTGGGTTATCCGGTTCTGGTGCGTCCTTCCTATGTACTTGGCGGCCAGGGCATGAGAATTGCGGTAAGCGACGAGGACGTAGAGGAATATATCGGTATTATCAATCAGATCGCCCAGGAACACCCCATTCTGGTAGACAAATATCTGATGGGAAAAGAAATCGAAGTAGACGCAGTCTGCGACGGGGAGGACATCCTGATCCCGGGAATCATGGAACATATCGAGAGAGCCGGCATCCACTCAGGAGACAGTATTTCCGTATATCCTGCCAGAACCATCAGCGAGGGAGCAAAAGAGACGATCGCGGAATATACCCGCCGTCTGGCGAAGGCTCTTCATGTGGTCGGCATGATCAATATACAGTTTATTGTCTGCGGAGAGGAAGTTTATGTGATCGAGGTAAACCCGCGTTCCAGCCGTACCGTTCCCTATATCAGCAAGGTGACGGGAATCCCTATTGTTCCGCTGGCGACAAAAGTGATTCTTGGATATAAGCTGAGAGAATTGGGCTATACCCCGGGACTTCAGCCGGAAGCAAAACATATTGCGATCAAGATGCCTGTGTTCTCCTTTGAGAAGATCCGGGGCGCGGATATCAGCCTGGGACCGGAGATGAAATCCACAGGAGAATGTCTCGGCATTGCGGAAACCTTTAACGAGGCTCTTTATAAGGCGTTCCTGGGAGCGGGGATCCGCCTTCCGAAATACCGCAACATGATCATCACTGTAAAGGACGAGGATCAGCAGGAGGTAGTGCCTATCGCCAGAAGGTTTGCCGCCCTGGGATACCGTATTTATGCAACAAGGGGAACCGCCCGTGTCCTGAAGGAAAACGGCATCAAAGCAATCCGTACCAATAAGCTGGAGCAGCCGGCGCCGAACCTGATGGATCTGATTCTGGGACATAAGATCGACGTGGTGATCGACACGCCGCCTCAGGGTGTGGAACATCAGAAGGACGGTTTTGTGATCAGAAGAAACGCTATTGAAACAGGAGTAAATGTTCTGACCAGTCTGGATACGGCGGAGGCGCTTGTTACCAGCCTCGAAAATACAGATCTGAACCATCTGACCCTGATCGACATTGCGACCATTGCGGACAGATAAATATAAAATAAAAATTTTCTCTGAAAGGCGCATATAGGAGCAGCGAAGAGACGGAAGACCGGAGGAAAGTAAAATCCTCCGGTTTCCTGTTTCCTTCCGGATTTTTCGCGACAGAATAAGGCGGAAGAAGGTTTACGGACAGGCAAATCTGTAATATACTTATAGAAACCGGAGTATGCAAAAAATCAAGACTCCGGAGAAAACGCAGCGCCGCTGTACAGAACGCCTGTACATCTGTGCGGAAGAAAGGAAAAGGATATGAATATTGTGGAATTTATAAAAGTCGTGTTCCTGGGAATTGTGGAAGGGATCACGGAATGGCTTCCCATCAGCAGCACCGGACATATGATCCTGGTGGATGAATTTATCAAGCTGGATGTGACGCCGGAATTTAAGGAATTTTTTCTTGTGGTGATACAGCTTGGGGCGATCCTGGCGGTAGTGGTCCTATACTGGAGCAAACTGTGGCCGTTTTATATACGGGAGATCCCGAAGAAGAAACAGGCGGCGATCCGTTCGCAGGGAGCGGTATCCCGGTGGGTGCTGACTTTTGTGGAAAAATACTGCGACAAGGAAAAGTGGATCCTCTGGTTTAAGATTCTGGTGGCCTGCATACCAACTATCGTGATCGCGCTGCCTTTCAATGATGTGATCGAGGAAAAGTTCAATAACTATGTGGTGGTCGCTATTGCGCTGATCGTTTACGGCGTGATCTTCATTATTATTGAAAATTATAACAAAAAGAGACGTCCTGTTTGTACTTCGCTGGAGGATATGAGCTTTAAGACTGCGTTCCTGATCGGAATTTTCCAGGTGCTGTCGGTGATCCCGGGAACCTCCCGTTCCGGTTCCACCATCATAGGAGGGATCCTTGTGGGAACTTCCAGGACAGTAGCGGCGGAGTTTACCTTCTTTCTGGCGATCCCGGTCATGTTCGGAGCCAGCCTGTTAAAACTTGTAAAATTCGGATTTGCGTTTACCGGAACAGAAGTCGTGATTCTGGTCACCGGTGTTGTGGTGGCTTTTGTAGTTTCGATCCTGGCGATCAAGTTCCTGATGGGTTACATCAAGAAACATGATTTCAAGGCCTTTGGATGGTACAGAATCATACTTGGCGTGCTGGTGCTGGGATATTTTATTGGAAAAAACGTCCTTATGGCGTAGAGAAAGATGGACGGAAAACGTCGGTAAAAAATGAAAAAGCAGGAAGGAAGGTGCTTTATGGGCAAATATATTATGGCGATGGATCAGGGAACTACAAGCTCCCGGTGTATTCTTTTTGACAAGGCAGGGAATATCTGCAGTGTGGCGCAGAAGGAATTTGCCCAGTATTATCCGCATCCCGGATGGGTTGAGCACGATCCCCATGAAATATGGTCCTCTCAGATGGCAGTTGCCATTGAAGCTATGGGAAGGATCGGAGCGGACGCGGGAGATATTGCCGCGATCGGCATTACCAATCAGAGAGAGACGACCATTGTCTGGGATAAAAGAACCGGAAACCCCATCTATCCGGCAATCGTATGGCAGTGCCGCCGTACAGCCGGTATGGTGGAAGAACTGAAAAAAGACGGTTTCGCAGACAGGATCCGTGAAAAAACAGGACTCATACCGGACGCCTATTTTTCGGCGACAAAAATAAAATGGATCCTTGACTATGTGCATGGCGCCCGTGAAGCGGCAGAAAGAGGAGAGCTTCTGTTTGGAACGGTAGATACCTGGCTGATCTGGAAGCTGACGAAAGGTCAGGTCCATGTTACAGATTACACCAATGCGTCCCGTACAATGTTGTTTGACATTTACAAAAAACAATGGGATAATGAAATCCTGGAAAGATTCAGAATTCCTGCGTCCATGCTTCCGGAAGTGAAGCCCAGCAGCAGTATTTACGGATATACAAACGAAAACCTCATAGGAGGCCGTATTCCCATATCCGGAGCGGCGGGAGACCAGCAGGCGGCATTGTTCGGCCAGTGCTGCTTTGCGCCGGGAGATGTAAAAAATACATATGGTACAGGCTGTTTTCTCCTGATGCATACAGGAGACCGGCCGGTGCGTTCTGGACATGGACTTCTTACGACAATTGCGGTGAATCCTGACGGTTCTCCGGGATATGCGCTGGAAGGAAGCGTGTTCGTGGCAGGCGCGGCGATCCAGTGGCTGCGGGATGAAATGCAGATCCTGCAGAATGCAGCGGAGTCTGAGATTTACTGCCTGTCTGTTCCGGATACAAACGGAGTATATGTGGTGCCTGCTTTTACAGGACTGGGCGCGCCCTACTGGGATCAGTACGCGAGAGGAGCGGTCGTAGGATTGACAAGAGGAGCGGGAAAAGCGCACCTGATCCGCGCGACGGTGGAATCTTTGGCTTACCAGGTATCTGATGTGATCCGCGCCATGGAAATGGATTCTGGAATGAAACTCAGTTCTCTCCGCGTAGACGGCGGGGCAAGCGCAAATAACTTTCTCATGCAGTTCCAGTCAGACATTCTGAACGCCCGTGTAGTCCGGCCAAGCTGTATCGAGACGACGGCGCTGGGAGCGGCGTATCTTGCGGGACTGGCAGTAGGATTCTGGGAAAACGCCGGAGAGATCAGAAAGAATTGGAAGAAGGAACGGGAATTTCATCCTGAAATCACAGAAAAATACAGACAAAAACTTCTGAAAGGCTGGAAGAAAGCTGTTAAATGCACTTTCGACTGGGCAAAAGAAGAAATCGATTCCGAAGATGGAAATTGAGGATTTTTGCCAATATCCAAGTTGGATGATCATAGAACCTCTGACAAGCGGTTTTAGAAAGGAAGGTATGCGATAATGAAAAAAAGCAGAATATTTTTAATAGCAGCCGGTACGGCAATGGCTCTGACACTTGCCGGATGCGGCACGAAGGAAGAGGCACCTCAGGTAACGCCTACTCCTGTGCCTACGGCAACTCCTACGGCGGTTCCCGCGACAGTGACTCCTGCGCCTACGGCGACGCCTGCCCCCAGGGTGATCGGCGTAAAAACTTCTCAGTCTAAATTTATTTACCTTACAAATAATCTGGGAACAAATCTGAGAGAAATATATCTGAGGACTTCAGGGACAGAGGAATGGGGCAAAAATCTTATTCCATCAGAATCGATCATACAGGATAACGAGCAGGTGCAGATGTACTATTCATCCGGATCTTCCGCAATGGAAAGCGGTTCTTCAGAAGAATCTTCCGGAGATACAGGTTCTTCGGATTCTTCCCTTTATGACATGAAGGTTGTTACGGCCGATGGGAATACTTATGAGATTTACAGCATAGAAACAGGCGATATGGAAAAGGCGACTCTGACTATGGATGAAGACAGCGGTGTGGCATATCTGCGCTATATGAGTCTGTCTTCCAACAGCGAGATGGATACAAGGGAAAATTCCCAGCAGACCGGGTATGGCGAGGATTCCGGGGATTCCTATGGTTATACGGAAGAGTATTACGACAGTACCCAGGATGATTCCTACGATGACAGTTCCGATGATTCCTATGATGACAGTACGGACGATTCCTATGATGACAGTACAGATGGTTCTTATGATGATAGTTCCGACGGTTATTATGACGACAGTGGAGATGATTCTTCTGACGACGGCTCTGACGGCTATTACGATGACAGTTCCGATGATTCTTCCGATGACAGCAGTTCTGACGGTTCTTATGATGACAGTTCTGATGGCTATTACGATGACGGTTCTGATGATTCTTATGTGGATGCCGGAGGAGATGACGGAGATTCCGGCTATGATGACGGGGCGGATTATGCTGATGACGATGAAGTCCCCTGGGATTACCAATAGAGAAAGTGAGAAGGCTGTCCTGCAGATTTTCTGCGGGGCAGCCTTTTTAACCGGATTTATGCTTTACAGGTGATCTGATGAGTATGCACAGCCATATGCTACACTGCTCACAGATACAGAAGCTCCCCTGTCCGGCTGGTATCATACCCGATCTGGCTTTGGAGGCTGGTGCGGAAGCCTTCGGAGCGGATGATATCCGCCAGAGCAGAGAAGCCGGGTCTGTCCAGAGATTCCTTTTCCATAACAAGGAACATGGGGATTTTTACAAGAGGACAGAAATCCAGCTGCCCGGACTGCAGAGCCACAGATTCTTCCCCCACAGCAGTGTCGGCTTTTCCGCAGATCACAGCGTCAGCAGTGGAAAGATCGGATACCAGTTCTCTTGCATAACCGTTGACTGAGGACGGGGAAATGCCGGATTTTTTCAGGCTTTCATCCAGAAAGATCCGGCTGGTGCTGCCTTTTTCGCGGTTCGCCAGGACTACGTCGGAGCGGGTAAGATCCTGTATACAGGACAGTCTTTTTTGATTCTCTTTTCTTATATAGAATCCGAGGTTGTATTCATAGAGATAAAAGGCGGCCAGAGAAATGCCCGGCGCAAGAGGCGGGATCTGTTCCGGCATAAGGGCGGCAGTGGCCGCGTGTACTTTTTTAAAGTAAAGAGAATACAGGCCGTTATAAGTATTCTGGTGGGAATGAAGCACAGGAAGTCCCTGAGGGTGAACAGACATCTCATTGATCAGAAGCTCCAGAGCCGGGGAAGACTGTCCGCTGATGATAAGACCGCTGGAATGCAGAAGGTAGTCTCTTTTCAGCAGGGAACTTTCCGGACGGAAATCAGGAAAAGAAACGGCGTCCCGGGATTCCGGTTCCGGCGCTGCGCTGCTCCCTCTTAGATAATGCTCCAGCTGCTCCTCGCTGATCCGAAGCTGTTTTCCTATTTTGGAAGATTCCAGTTCTCCCCGTTTGATCAGTTCATAAACAGTTGCCTTTTTTATTTTCAGTCTGTCCGCTACTTCCTGAGCGGTGTACAGCTTATTCATCTATGCCGACCATAACGTTGGTTGCCTTGATAACGGCATAGGCGTCGGAACCTACTTCCAGTCCAAGTTCTTCCACCGCAGCGCAGGAAATAGTCGCCACAATAATATTTCCGCCGCCGATATCCAGGGTGACAATGGAGTTTACCGCTCCTTTGTTAATATTGATCACTTTTCCTTTTAACTGATTACGTGCGCTTAATTTCATAATTTTCTCCTTTTCTGTATGAATTTACTAAGGCCATGTACAGGGAAGCGTATTGTTCTTCTGTATAGGAGCGCTATGTTCTCTTTGTTTCCAATATAGCACAGGACAAAAAAATTGACAAGGCGGAACTGGTGATATAAAATAAATAAAACAGAACTAAAATAAATAAAAATAAACAAAACAAATAAATAAAACGAATGAAAAGGAGAGCGGATATGAAGAAAAAAATAGCAGCAGTTTTTCTGGCGGGAATGATGACAGCGGCTTTTGCGGCAGGAAATGTACAGGCGGCCGAGAAACCGGAAGGCGAGATTTATGTCTTTATTGCGGCAAGCCTGAGCAATGCAATGGAAGAGATCCAGAAGAATTTTAATGAAGAGTATCCTGACGTGGAAATCCTATATAATGCGGACAGTTCCGGAACACTTCAGACTCAGATCGAAGAGGGTTCCAGATGCGACATTTTTTTCTCCGCAGCCACCAAACAGATGGACGAGCTGGTGGAAGAGGGACTGGCGAAAGAGGATTCAGTAGTTGATCTTCTTGAAAATAAAGTGGTTCTGATCAAGCCAAAGGACGGAGTGACAAAGGTGACCGGATTCGAGAATATTACAGATGCCGCCAACATCGCTCTGGCAGGAGAAGACGTACCGGTAGGCCAGTATGCCCGCGAGATCTTCAATAACCTTGGAATCATGGATGATGTGGAAGCTATGGAGATCAATGAAGGGAAAAATGTGACAGAGGTTCTTGCTGCGGTCAGTGAAGGAAGCAATGAGATCGGTGTTGTATATGCCACAGACGCGGCCTCTGTAGCGGATCAGGTGGAGATCATCGCAGAGGCTCCGGCTGACGCTCTCAAAACTCCGGTTCTTTATCCGGCAGGTCTTGTAGAAGACGCAGAAGCCTCAGAAGCAGAGAAAGAGGCCGCGGAAACTTTCTTTGAATATCTCCAGTCTGACGACGCTATGGCAGTATTTGAAGAATATGGATTTGCGCCGTACACGGCAGAGACAGCGGCTGAGGAAGCAAAATGATAGAATTTCTGCAGGAGATAAACTGGTCGCCTCTTTGGATCTCTCTGAAAACAGGGGCGGCAGCTACAGTCATCGCCTTTTTCCTGGGAATTTTCTGTGCGAGAAAGATCATGAAGTTCCAGCCGGGAGCCAGGGCGGTGCTTGACGGGATTCTCACAATGCCTCTGGTGCTGCCGCCTACTGTAGCGGGCTTTCTCCTTTTGATGCTTTTCAGCTTGAGGAGGCCTTTGGGAAGCTTTCTGATGGAAAACTTTGATTTTAAGATCGTTCAGACCTGGAAGGGCTGTGTGGTGGCCGCGGCGGTCATTGCTTTTCCTCTTATGTACCGGAACGCCCGGGCTGCCTTTGAGCAGGTGGATGTAAATCTGATCTATGCGGGACAGACGCTGGGGATGAGCGACGCACAGATATTCTGGAAGGTGATCGTGCCGACGGCGGCTCCGGGAATCGCCTCCGGTACCATTCTTGCTTTTGCCAGAGCGATCGGGGAATATGGAGCCACCTCTATGCTGGCGGGAAATATTCTTGGAAAGACAAGGACAGTATCGGTGGCTATCGCGGCGGAAACAGCGGCGGGAAATTATGATGTGGCCGCTTTCTGGGTTATTGTGATCATTTTGATTTCCTTTGTGATCGTTACTCTGATCAATATTGTTTCCGGCCGTGGAATGAACAGCAGAAGGTGGATCTGATGGCAATAAGTATCAAAATAGAAAAACAATTAAAGGGTTTTACCCTGAAAACGGAATTTGACAGCCGGACTTCATCCGTAGGGATACTTGGAGCGTCGGGAAGCGGCAAAAGTATGACGCTCCGCTGTATTGCCGGTATTGAGAAACCGGATAGAGGGAGAATCGTCATAAATGGAAAAACAGTGTTTGATTCTGAGAAGAAGATAGATCTGAGTCCCCAGGAGAGAAGGGTGGGATATCTTTTTCAGAATTACGCCCTTTTTCCGGCGATGACAGTGAAGGAAAACATCTGCTGCGGATTCCGGGGAAAAAAAACAGAAAGAGAAGAAAGAGTCCGGGATTTTATAAAAAGGTACCAGCTTGAGGGGCTGGGAAACCGTTATCCGTCCCAGCTTTCCGGAGGACAGCAGCAGAGAGTGGCTCTTGCCCGTATGATGATCGGAGAACCGGAGGCGATTCTTCTGGACGAACCCTTTTCAGCTCTGGACGGATATCTGAAAGACATTCTGCAGAAGGATATGCAGGAATTTCTTAAGGACTACAAAGGAGATATGCTGATGGTAACCCATAGCCGGGACGAGGCTTTCCGGTTCTGCCGGGAACTGATGCTCTTGAAGGAGGGAAAGACCCTGACTTTCGGGGAGACAAGAAAGATTTTTGAACAGCCAGGGATTCTGGAAGCGTCTAAACTGACCGGCTGCAAAAACAATTCCAGGATCGAAAGGCTGGGAGATCATCGTGTGTTTGCCCTGGACTGGGGCGTGGCGCTTAAGACCGCGCAGAAGGTGGAGCCGGATATGACGCATATTGCGATCAGAGGACACTGGATGCAGGGCGCCGAAGAAAAGGGAGAAAACTGTATCCCCTTTCAGGCGGCGGAATACGTGGAAACGACTTTTGAACACCAATATCTGGTTAAATGTCCGGGAGCAGGAGAAGGGGTGCTGTGGTGGATGCGCCCGAAAAGCGGATTTGGAGAAGCGCCGGACAAAAACCTTCCCTCCTATCTTTACCTGCCCCCTGAACATCTGATGCTTCTGAGATCATAGGAAATCAGCGCTGGTTTTTCGTATAGGTAACGTATCCGGCTACCAGCATGGCAAGTTTAAAGGTCAGAGCGTCTTCAAAGGTGCGAAGATCAAGACCGAATTTTTTCTGGATCTTTTCAAAACGGTAGACAAGAGTGTTTCTGTGGACATAAAGCTGCCTGGAAGTCTCAGACAGGTTCAGGTTGTTTTCAAAGAAGGTCCGGATGATAGTAAGCGTTTCGCTGTCAACAGAATCCAGCGTTTCATCTCCGAAGATCTCCTGGATGAACATTTCGCAGAGAGACACCGGAAGATGATAGATCAGCCGGCCGATGCCAAGTCTCCGGTAGCTGAACACATTGCGTTCTGCATAAAAGATCTTTCCGATTTCCATGGCGGTGCAGGCCTCTTTGTAAGCGTTGGAAAGCTGCTTCAGATCCTCCGCGATATTGCTGTAAGAAACCCAGGCCTGGGTCATTGCCTCGGTTCCAAGCATATCTACCAGCATAAGGGCAATGTTTTCCAGATCCTCCTCTGTCTCTGTAGAAGAAAGTTCCCGCACCACAATGATCCCGGAGTCATTGACAGAAGTAATAAAATCCTTTGTGCGGGCGGAGAAAATATTTTTTATAGTCGCCAGCGCGTGCTCGTCTTTTTGCTGGCGTGTTTCCACCAGGAATACCGCGCGGCTGGCCGAAGAGCTGATGCGGAGCTTTTTTGCCTGGTTGAAAGCGTCTACTTCCGTATAATTTCCCAGAAGAAGCTTTTGCATAAAAGTGTTTTTGTCGTTTTTTTCCGCATAGGCGGATAAAAGGCTTTCTATCTGATAGACGGCAAGCTCTCCGATAGTCGGGACGCTTTCTCCGGAACCCCAGACAATGAGAATATAGGCAGGATTGCCTTTTTCCTGTACTTTATAAAGACAGCAGTCCGAGTTTGCCATGCACAGGGCGGAACTGCCGAGAAAATCTTCCAGTCTGGAGGCTGCGGGAAGCTGTCTGGAGCAGGCGGAGCAGTAGACAGAGCCGTCTGTATTAAGAAGACAAAAGTCAAGCCCGCTGATCTTTGCCCAGTCATCCAGACATTTCTGGAGAGTTCGTTGTATTGACATAGTGGTACCTCCTGTAAAAAAAGAAAACCCGGGGAAATGTTCCCCGGGTCTGAAATTTTTCTTAGTTTGTGATAACCAGTTCGGTATCTTTGTCGAAGAAGTGAGATTTCTCCATATCGAAATCAAATCTGATCGGATCGCCTGTCTTAGCTGTTGTATGCGGCTCGACACGGGCGGTTACCTGTGTGCCGTTAACGTCGAAGTACAGGAATACTTCCGCGCCCAGAAGCTCATAAACCTTAACAGTAGAAGACATAGCGCCGTTAGGAGTATCTGTTACATCCTCCGGACGGATACCAAGAACAACGGTCTTTCCGATATATCCGCCGTCTTTCAGGGCTTTTGCTTTTGATTCCGGAATAACAACTTCATCAGAACCAATCTGAGCAACCAGATTTCCGCCTTTTTCCTTGATCACTGCATCCAGGAAGTTCATCTGCGGAGATCCCATAAAGCCTGCTACAAACAGGTTGCCCGGTTTCTGATACAGGTTCTGCGGAGTATCTACCTGCTGAACAACGCCGTCCTTCATAACAACGATTCTTGTACCAAGAGTCATAGCCTCTGTCTGGTCATGGGTTACATAGATGATAGTAGCGCCCAGTCTCTGATGGATCTTGGAGATCTCAATACGCATCTGAACACGGAGTTTTGCGTCCAGGTTGGAGAGCGGCTCGTCCATCAGGAATACCTTTGGATTACGTACGATAGCACGTCCCATAGCGACACGCTGTCTCTGGCCGCCGGAAAGAGCCTTCGGCTTACGGTCAAGTAACTTTTCCAGGTCAAGGATCCTTGCGGCTTCACGAACTGCTTTGTCGATCTCGTCTTTCGGAACCTTGCGGAGTTTCAGGCCGAACGCCATGTTATCATAAACTGTCATATGAGGATACAGAGCGTAGTTCTGGAATACCATTGCGATATCACGGTCCTTGGGCTCAACATCGTTCATGACTTTATCGCCGATCTTTAAAGTACCGCTGGTGATCTCCTCCAGACCTGCAACCATACGCAGGGTGGTGGATTTACCGCAGCCAGACGGTCCAACGAAAATGATAAATTCTTTGTCTTCGATTTCCAGATTGAAGTCCTTAACTGCTTCAAATCCGTTAGGATATGTTTTGTTAATGTGCTGTAAGGATAAGCTTGCCATCGATTTTCCCTCCAAAATAATTGTGTAATAAGTGTTTCGTTTTGAACTGTACTCAGTATAGCGAAATCTTATTCTTCATGCCAGAGATGAATCGTACAAATATTTTTTGGGATTCTTGACAGATTGACGAAAGCCCGGGGAGGCTTCGTGATTCTGACGAAAAACACAGGATATTGTGAACATGATGAAACCTGCGGACGGCAAAGTGCGCGGATATGGATAAAACGGCTCTTTATCCTGGAATACGGCGCTCGTTCAGAAACATACCTTCCAGGGGTCTGGCATGAAACTGCTGCTGGAACCATTCGCATTTGCAGAGGAACAGATAGTAGATATTCAGCCCGCTGCCGTGGAGCGTTTCAAAGTTTCCCTGGCCTTTGGAAATAATAAGATCGGCGTTGTCCAGAAGCGCTCTCGCTTCTTTGCTGATCCCGGCAAGCCAGGTTCCGCAGACATTGCTTCCGTTGCCGACGACCTCTGCAACTGACGTCATACCGGTTTCCGCGGCGTCCTCCATAGTGGCGTCGTTGACAGTGGGAAAGCCCCTTACAAGGACAGTGATATGGATGTTCGGGTACTGTTCTTTCAGAACCTTTACCGCTAGTTTGTCAAGAACGATCTCGCCGCAGTTGTCGGTAATATAAAGAAGTTTTTTACAGTACTTCAGCTCCTCAAGAAAACGGCCGTATTCTTCCGGGTCCAGTGGGTCTGTGTTTTCATCCTCCAAAAGAGAGAGAACCGTCTGAGGATCTACATTCGGAAGGGCGGCGAAGTCGATATAATTTCCGATCCTGGCGTAAAGCAGAGCCGCCGCCAGAGGATCGGGAGAATTCCGGATCTTTTTCTCAACAGCAGGCTCCGTATCCAGCATCAGTTGGTTAAAATCTTTTTTTATTTTGGAGTAATCCTCTTCCGGCTGTTTCCAGAAATCGCTGTACAGCTTTTTCAGCTCTGCGGAAAGACTGGGGGCGCAGTCTTCATCGGAAGCGCCGGCAAGAAGAGCCATTACTTTTTTCATATATTCTGTTTTTTTGTCCATATCGGAAAAGCCCCGTATATTCTTTTCCTGTTTATTTACTGCACAGCACATGCAGAAGGGATTCAGTTTCATAGGATTTTGTCCTTTCTTTTATCTGGATTGCCCTGTGAAAATAAGCGGGCGGTATGGTTAAATTATAGTCCATAGCCAGGGGAAAGGAAAGAACTTTTTAGCGGAAGGACGCATATGATAGAAGGAAGCGTCTTTTCTTCCGGGAAGATAAGAAAAGTGGAAGAGACGGCGTCCAGAATAAAAAAGGAGAAGTGATCTATGAAAAAGAAGTTTCTTGCGGCAGCTCTGGCGGTGATCCTGGCTGCTGCTGCGCTTCCATCGGCGGTTTTGGCGCAGGACAAAGAAGAACTGACGGAGGTGACATTAAATGAAGTGGCACATTCTATCTTTTATGCTCCTCAGTATGTCGCCATCGAGGAAGGTTACTTTGAAGAAGAAGGGCTGAAGATCGATCTTGTAAACGGATTTGGCGCAGACAAGGTAATGACGGCAGTGATTTCCGGAGAGGCAGATATTGGTTTCATGGGAGCGGAAGCATCTGTATATGCTTATCAGGAAGGGGCTACAGACCCGGTGGTGAATTTCGCCCAGCTGACCCAGCGGGCGGGGAATTTCCTGGTGGCAAGAGAAGAAATGCCGGATTTCCAGTGGTCGGATCTGAAGGGAAAAAAGGTTCTGGGAGGCCGTAAGGGCGGTATGCCGGAGATGGTGTTTGAATATATTCTCCGTAAAAACGGCATAGATCCCCAGAAGGATCTCACTATTGACCAGAGCATTGACTTTGGTTCCACTGCGGCTGCGTTTACCGGAGATGACTCTGCGGATTTTACAGTAGAGTTTGAGCCTTCCGCCACTGCGCTGGAGCAGGAAGGGGCAGGATATGTGGTGGCTTCGCTGGGCGTGGATTCCGGCTATGTGCCGTATACCTCCTACAGCGCGAAATCCAGCTATATGGAAGAACACCCGGATGTGATACAGAAATTTACCAATGGTCTTCAGAAAGGCATGGAATATGTGCAGACCCATACGCCGGAAGAAATTGCCGAAGTGATCGCGCCTCAATTTGAGGAAACGGATCTGGAAACTGTCACCGCCATTGTGACACGCTATTATGAACAGGACACATGGAAGGAAAATCTTGTGTTTGAAAAAGAAAGCTTTGAACTTCTGCAGGACATTCTGGAAGAAGCGGGAGAGCTGAAGGAACGGGTGGATTATGAGAAACTGGTGACCACTGCCTACGCGGAAAAAGCGGCGGAGAAATGACAGAGGCCGGGAGAGAAAAGAAAGGAAAGACAACAGATATAGGAAAAAGGAAAATTCCACAAATTCCCGAAAAAAACTCGCATAATCTTCCGGTTTGAACATTGACAGAGGAGAAAGAATGTGTCAGTATGTGTGTATGATACCGTTACCGGGAACGAAACTGGAACTGCCTGCGCCTTTGCTCGGCAGATGCCGGAGCAGCGGATAAAAAGGGTATCATTAGTCCGCAATATATGATATCATTAATGAAACAGAAGGAGAGAAAAAATGGCATACAGGAGACAATGCGGCGTGCTGCTTCCGGTCAGCAGCCTGCCGTCGAAATATGGAATCGGATGTTTTTCAAAAAGTGCTTATGAATTTGTGGACGCCCTGAAAGCTGCAGGACAGGGATATTGGCAGATCCTTCCCCTGGGACCTACCAGTTATGGGGATTCCCCCTACCAGTCCTTTTCCACGTTTGCCGGAAATCCTTATTTTATCAGCCTTGAGGATCTAATCGAGGAAGGTGTGCTGACAAAGCGGGAATGCGACAGGGCGGACTTTGGCAAAGATCCGGTAAGCGTCGATTACGCGAAGATGTACAAAAGCCGTATGGCTCTTCTGCGGAAAGCCTATGAGCGGAGTAATATTGGCGAGGATCCGGATTTCCGAAGATTCCAGGAGGAAGAGGCATGGTGGCTGAAAGACTACGCGCTTTTTATGGCGGTGAAAGACCGTTTCGGCGGAAAGCCATGGAGCGAATGGGCGGAGGACATCCGTCTGCGCTGGCAGAACGCTCTGGATTATTACCGGAGAGAGCTTTATTTTGAAATTGAGTTTTATGAATATGTGCAGTATAAATTCCGCGTACAGTGGACGAAGCTGAAATCTTACGCCAATGGGCAGGGAATCCGCATTATCGGGGATATTCCCATTTATGTGGCTATGGATAGCGCTGACACCTGGGCGAATCCCTGGCTGTTTAAGCTGGATGAGAATAACTGTCCCACACAAGTGGCGGGATGTCCTCCGGACGGGTTCTCCGCTACGGGACAGCTCTGGGGAAATCCTCTTTATAACTGGGAGGTTCACAAGAATTCTGGTTATGACTGGTGGGTGAAACGGATCGAAAACTGCTTCCGGCTTTATGACGTGCTGCGTATCGACCATTTCCGCGGCTTTGACGAATATTTTGCGATCCCCTACGGAGACGCCACCGCGGAAAACGGATGGTGGGAAAAGGGTCCCGGAATGGATCTGTTCCGTACACTTTCCCAGAGACTTGGACCGAGAGATATCATTGCGGAAGACCTTGGATATATGACAGATTCCGTAAAACAGTTAGTGGCGGACAGCGGATACCCGAACATGCGGGTGATCGAATTTGCCTTTGACGAGCGTGACACAGGAAACGCCAGCGATTATCTGCCTCATAACTATCCGAGAAACTGTGTGGTATATACGGGAACTCATGATAATGAAACCCTGGTATCCTGGTTCCAGGATATTACGGCAGCAGAGCGGAAACAGGCAAGAGAATATCTGAATAATTTCTATGATCCTGATGAAGAGATTTATAAAGATCTGATCTGTCTGGTGATGAGAAGCGTTGCTGATCTCTGTATTATTCCAATGCAGGATTATCTGGGACTGGATAACTCCGCCCGTATGAACCAGCCTTCTACATTAGGCAAAAACTGGAAGTGGCGCCTGAAGAGAGGCCAGTTTTCAAAAAGACTCCAGAAAGAAATGAGAGAGCTGGCCGCCAGGTATGGAAGATTGTAAGGAATTATGGGTACTGTGAACGGCTCCTGTTGAAATGAAAAGTCTGCCCTCAGTTTCACTATAACTTTAGGGTCAGATCAAGCAGGACGGCTATTTCTTATTTTTCATATTCAGAATGGCAACGATCAGTAGAGCAATGCTTATGATCAAACTCAATTCTTCATATGTACTCATAATAATCACCCTTTTCCGCAAGGTCTCGGATTGGGTGAGAGCACGTCCCCCGGTTCCCCGGGTAAGTATATTGAATACTTTTTTGACAGAAAAAGCCGGAAACACTGATTTTTCAGGGTTTCCGGCTTTCGTAGAGCAGATAACGGGAATCGAACCCGCCTCCCCAGCTTGGGAAGCTGGTGTTCTACCGATGAACTATATCTGCATGTTTCCATTATAGCAGTTTTTACTTAAAAATCAAGAGCGGAAACTCAAGAATTCAATAACTGGATTTGCAGGTTTTTTTATGGTAAGATAAAAAACAGAAGCGAAATTTTAAATACCGGAATGATGAAAAAGGATGGGAGGCGGAATGAAAAAAGAGATAAATCATAATATACGCAAACGCTTTAACGAAATCATCTACAATACCGCCAGATATACGGAGATTATCTTATCTGTGGTGATACTGGTCGTTATCGCGCTGGCAGGGATCAGCATGATACACGACATTACCAGAATATCCCTGTGGGATATGGATATTGATTTTTTTACGGAGTTTCTGTCCAATGCGCTGTCGCTGGTGGTGGGCGTGGAGTTTATCAAAATGCTGTGCAGGCATTCCGTGCAGAATGTGGTAGAGGTGCTGTTGTTTGCCACCGCCAGACAGATGGTGGTGGAACATCTTGAGACCTGGCAGACCCTGATAGGAGTGGCTGCGATCGCAATCCTTTTTGCAATACGTAAATATCTGATGACAGGAGATGAGAGGTTATGATGAAAGCAGGATTTATCGGCTGCGGCAATATGGGAACCGCTATGGTGAGCGGTATACTGAAAAAAGGACTTTTAAATAAAGATGAGATCATAGTGTCCAATCTTACGGAGGCGGGGGCCGCCCGCAGCAGGGAAAAGCTGGGAGTCGTCGTTACCATGGACAACCGCGAGGTGGCGGCAAAAAGCAGGATCCTTTTTCTGGCGGTAAAACCGCAGTTTTATGAGGAAGTGATTAAAGAGATCCGGGATCTTCTCACAGAAGATCAGATCCTGGTGGGAATCGCTCCCGGCAAAACGCTCCAGTGGCTTGAGGAAACCTGCGCAAGATCCATGAAGATCGTCCGTCTGATGCCGAATACCCCGGCGCAGGTAGGGGAAGGAATGACAAGCGTGTGCATCAACGAGAAGGTGACGGAGGAGGACGCGCGCCAGATCCGGGAACTTACCGACAGTTTTGGCAGAACAGAGTTCATCCCCGAGCGGCTGATGGATGCGGCGGGAGCTGTCAGCGGCAGTTCTCCGGCCTATGTGTTCATGTTTATCGAAGCGATGGCGGACGCTGCTGTCGCGCAGGGAATGCCCCGGAAACAGGCGTATGCCTTCGCGGCTCAGGCAGTTCTGGGAAGCGCGAAAATGGTGCTGGAGACGGGAATGCATCCGGGCGAACTGAAAGATATGGTATGCTCTCCGGCAGGAACCACCATAGAGGGCGTGCGTATGCTGGAAAAGGCGGGAATGAGAAGCGCGGTATTTGAAGCTCTGAATGCCTGCGCGGAGAAAGGAAAGCGCCTGTAAGGAAACGCCTTTTACGGGTATACAGCTTGTCATGAGGGGCTGGATAAAATGTATATACAGAACACAATGTTCCTATATATACTGACGTTAAATAAGGTTTTATCTGAAATATGAAAAAATTGTGTTAAAGAACAGAATGTGCTAAACTATTTCCAGGAGGTTTGGCACATGTTCTTTTTAACGGAAAAAATGCTGATCTGGTCCATGAGGCTGGGAAAACGGCGCGGCAGGGTCCTGAAAGCCGCGGGGCGGATCCTGGGGATGTTTCCCGTATGGTATGCGGAACGGATGGAAAAAAGGCTGATGGATGGAACCTGGAATCCCGGTCCGAAGTGGAAGAAAAAGGGCAGGAAGAGAAGAAACAGAAAAAAACAGGGATAAGTATTATCTGCTTATCCCTGTTCCTCTGCTCAGCGTGCTGTTGTGATATCTGGAAGAATAAGTTACGTCCACCCCGAACCATGCAGGAGGAATATAGGCGTTTGCCGCCTCCTCGGAAGGGAATTCCACTTCGGCAAGAAGAAGCCCTTCGTATTCCTCGTGAAAAACATCCAGTTCAATAGTCAGCCCGTCCTTTTCCGGGATCAGGTATCTGGTCTTGGTGATGACAAGGCCGTCCGCCTTGGGTTTCAGATGAAGATACGCCTCCCGGTTCAGGGGCAGATTATATTCCTCCCGGGCCATAAGACCGGCTGATTTATAAGTGAGGTAATATTCTTCGTCCTGGCGGCGGATACGCACCACCGGCGCTGTGCAGAGGTATCCCTGTTCAATCTGGCGGCAGGGGAACTGTTCCAGATTTTCAGGAAGATTCTCCTTATCTATAAGAAATTTTCTTTCGATCTCCATATCTTTTTCTCCTTTCTCCGGCGTCCGGGTCTGCTCAAGTCTGCCGGATGATATCCGGCGCTTATCTCAGTATATCCCAACTGAAAGAAAACTGCAATTATCCCTACCATCTTTGGTGGAGAAATGCTATACTTATTGCCAGAAAAAGTAAAGCTGCGAAGTATATGGAACTGCATGAAATACAGGAGGTAAGACTATGAGCAAAGTATATATTTTTCTGGCGGATGGATTTGAAGATATCGAAGGCCTTACAGTGGTAGATCTGATGCGCAGGGCCGGGATCGATATAGAGACAGTTTCCATTAAGAATTCCAGAGAGATCACCACATCTCATAACATCACCATGTACACGGACAGAATCTTTGAAGGGACTGATTTCTCCGACGCGGATATGCTGGTTCTTCCGGGAGGTATGCCGGGAACAAAATATCTGGGAGAATATGCTCCGCTTAAAGAGCTTCTCCTGGAGTTTTATGAAAAAGGCGGGAAAGTTGCCGCCATCTGCGCTGCCCCCAGCATTTTCGGTTTCCTTGGGTTCCTGAAAAACAGAAAGGCTACCGCTTACCCCTCGTTTATGAACAGTCTTGAGGGCGCGGAAACAGTGGAAGATCAGGTGGCCGTAGACGGAAATGTGACCACCAGCCGGGGCCTGGGGACTGCCATTCCCTTTGCGCTTTCTCTGATCGAACAGCTTCTGGGGAAAGAGAAGGCGGAGGAAATCGCAGAATCTGTGGTGTATTCCTGAAAAAAATGCTGGCGTTTTTGTGCCGGTTGTGCTATACTACGATAATGACTGTAATTGTATCTCAATCGTATAAAAAATAGAAGCAGAACCTGATATTTAAGGAGGAACAGGAAACATGAGTTTACAGGTAGAGAAATTGGAAAAGAACATGGCAAAGCTGACCATTGAGGTTTCCGCTGAGGATTTGGAAAAGGCAATGCAGAACGCATATCTGAAAGCAAAAAACAGAATCACCATTCCCGGTTTCCGTAAAGGAAAAGCTCCGAGAAAGATGATCGAGCATATGTACGGCAAGGGCATTTTCCTGGAGGACGCTGCCAACGCTCTGATTCCGGAGCACTACAGCAAAGCTCTGGAGGAGTGCGAACTTGAAATCGTTTCCCAGCCGGAGATCGACGTGACCCAGGCGGAGCCGGGAAAAGCGTTTATCTTCACAGCGGAAGTGGCAGTAAAGCCGGAAGTAACTCTGGGCGAGTATAAGGGACTGGAAGTTCCGAAAACAGAAACAGAGGTAACTGAGGAAGAAATCGAAGCAGAACTGAAGAAAGAGCAGGAGAAGAATTCCAGAACCATCACTGTAGAGGACCGCGGCGCAGAGAACGGCGATATCGCTACAATTGATTTCGAAGGATTCATCGACGGCACAGCTTTTGAAGGCGGAAAAGGAACAGACTATCCGCTGACACTTGGTTCCGGTTCCTTTATTCCGGGATTTGAAGATCAGCTTGTAGGCGCGAAGGCAGGAGATCACGTGGAAGTAAACGTTACTTTCCCGGAGGAATACCAGGCTGCGGAACTTGCAGGCAAGGCCGCTGTGTTCCAGTGCGATGTGAAGAAAGTGGAAGCGAAGGAACTTCCGGAGCTGGATGACGATTTTGCTCAGGATGTATCTGAATTTGATACTCTTGCAGAATATAAAGACGACATCAGAAAGAAGCTTACAGAAAGAAAAGAAAAAGAAGCCCGCACAGCAAAAGAAAACGCTGCTGTGGATAAAGTGATCGAGAATGCGCAGATGGAAATTCCGGATGCCATGATCAATACACAGATCAGCCAGATGCTGGATGATTTCTCCAGAAGAATGCAGGCACAGGGGCTGACAATGGAGCAGTACTTCCAGTTCACAGGCATGACTGCAGACAAGATGCGTGAAGAAATGAAACCGCAGGCTCTGAAGAGAATCCAGACAAGACTGGTTCTTGAAAAGATTGCGGAAACAGAAAACATTCAGCCTACAGATGAAGAAGTAAATGAAGAGATCAGCAAGATGGCTGAAATGTATAAAATGGAAGCAGACAAATTAAAAGAACTGCTGGGCGACCGTGAATTAGAGCAGATGAAGAAGGATATGGCTGTACAGAAAGCCGTAACTCTGGTTGCTGACGAGGCAAAGGAAGCCTGAGCAGGAGTGAGTCATCATATCTGATGAGCGAACGAATGGAGGCATATTTATGAGTTTAGTACCATATGTCATTGAGCAGACGAGCAGGGGAGAAAGAAGTTATGATATCTATTCCCGCCTTTTAAAGGACAGGATCATCTTTCTTGGAGAGGAAGTCAACGATGTAAGCGCAAGTATTGTTGTGGCGCAGCTTCTGTTCCTGGAAGCGGAGGATCCGGGCAAGGATATCCAGCTTTATATCAACAGCCCAGGCGGTTCTGTAACTGCCGGGATGGCAATTTACGATACCATGAAGTACATTAAATGCGATGTTTCCACCATCTGCCTGGGAATGGCGGCCAGCATGGGCGCGTTCCTTCTGGCAGGAGGAACAAAGGGCAAGAGATACGCTCTGCCCCATTCCACGATCATGATCCATCAGCCTTCCGGCGGCGCGCAGGGACAGGCTACGGAAATCCAGATCGTTGCGGATCACATTGCACAGACCAAGAGAACTCTCAACGAGATCCTGGCTGAAAATACCGGACAGCCTATTGAGATTGTGGAAAAGGATACAGACCGCGATAATTATATGACTGCGGAAGAAGCAAAAGCATACGGACTGATCGACGGCGTCGTCGAACATAAATAGCGCAAACAAGACTCCTCTGACGGGGAGTCTTATCTTGCTTTTATCTCAGCATATTAAAAAGAAAGGAAACGAGAAATATTTATGGCAGACAAAATAAGAGAGGGCAAAGTCAGATGCTCTTTTTGCAAAAAATCTGAGGATCAGGTGCGCAAGCTGATCGCCGGTCCGGACGGTGTGTTTATCTGTGATGAATGTATCGGGATCTGCGCGGAGATCATGGAAGAGGAACTGGCCGGATACGGACAGGACGAGGCGTATGATACGGATATCAATCTTCTGAAGCCGGAGGAGATCCACAGGATACTGGATGATTATGTGATCGGACAGGACGAAGCGAAAAAAGCGCTGTCCGTAGCAGTATACAACCATTATAAGAGAATTCTGGCTGCCCGGGATCTGGATGTGGAGCTTCAGAAGAGCAACATTCTGATGCTGGGTCCTACCGGCTCGGGAAAAACTCTGCTGGCGCAGACACTGGCGCGTCTTTTGAATGTGCCTTTTGCTATCGCAGATGCTACGACACTGACCGAGGCAGGATATGTAGGCGAGGATGTGGAAAATATCCTTCTGAAAATCATCCAGGCGGCGGATTACGACATCGAACGGGCGCAGTATGGGATCATCTATATTGACGAGATTGATAAGATCACCAGAAAATCTGAAAACGCGTCCATTACCCGTGATGTTTCCGGAGAAGGAGTACAGCAGGCGCTTCTGAAGATCCTGGAGGGAACAGTGGCAAGCGTGCCGCCCCAGGGAGGCAGGAAACATCCTCATCAGGAATTTATCCAGATCGATACCACCAATATTCTGTTTATCTGCGGCGGTGCCTTTGAAGGAATCGAAAAGATCATTGAGGCAAGGCAGGATACGAAATCCATCGGCTTCGGCGCCGAGGTGGCGGCAAAAGAAGAGCGGAATGTGGGAGAAGTCCTGAAAGACGTAATGCCTGAGGACTTCATTAAATTCGGCCTGATACCGGAATTTATCGGACGTGTTCCGATCGTGGTGACACTGGACGGACTGGACGAACAGGCGCTGATCCGCATACTGAGAGAACCGAAAAATTCTCTCACAAAACAGTATCATAAGCTTTTTGAACTGGATGGGGTAGAGCTGGACTTCCAGGACGACGCTCTGGAACTTGTCGCGAAAAAATCTCTGGAACGCAAAACCGGCGCCAGAGGACTGCGTTCCATCATGGAAAATTCCCTGATGGATCTCATGTATAAAGCGCCTTCGGATCAGAGGATACGAAAGGCCATCATCACGAAAGAGACCGTGGAAGGAACCGGAGAACCGGAAATTATTTATGGAGAAGCTCCGGCCCAGCCTGTGAACAGAAGAAATTCCCGTTCCAGAAAAAAGGGAAAACCTGAAACGGCCTGAGGAAGGGACTGACATTACATGACACAGTTAATTCAGATACTGCCGGCCATCGCCCTTCGGGGAACTACGATACTGCCGGATATGATCGTTCATTTTGACGTCAGCAGAGAAAGGTCTGTGAAAGCGATCGAGGCGGCGATGCTCCATGACCAGACGATCTTTCTGATCACCCAGAAAAATCCGGAGATCGAGACGCCGGGGATCGGGGATCTTTATAAAGTCGGAACAGTTGCCTATATCAAACAGGTGGTGAAGCTCCCTCATAATCTTCTCCGTGTCCTGGTAGAAGGGAAATCGAGAGCGGAGCTTTTGAATATAGAAGAGGAAGAACCATATCTGAAGGCGGAGATCACGGGCTTTGAGTCCGATGCGCAGCATTACTCAGAGTCCGTCCGGGAGGCCATGTACCGGAGTATCCGGACATTGTTCCACCGCTATTGTATGGACAGCGGGAAAATCAGCCGTGAACTGGCGGCTCAGATCCTGAATATCCAGGATATTGAAGAGCTGATCTCACAGATCGCGGTAAATCTTCCTTTGTCCTATCAGAACAAACAGAAGATCCTGGAAGCGGTGACTCTGGAGGAACAGTATGAGGTGCTGGGGGCAATATTGACCAGCGAGACAGAAATCCTTCAGATCGGCCAGGAGCTTCAGCAGAAACTGAAAGAACGGGTAGATAAAAACCAGAGGGAATATATCTTAAGAGAACAGTTAAAACTGATCCGTGAAGAGCTGGGAGAGGACAAAACGTCCGACACCGCGGAAGAGTACCGCAAAAAGCTGGAAGATCTTGAAGCTTCTGCAGAAGTGAAGGAAAAGATATCCAAAGAGATCGACCGCTTTAAAAGCATGTCAGGAAGCGCTGCGGAGAGCAGCGTTCTCAGTACCTATATCGAAACGCTTCTCAGTCTGCCCTGGAACCGCCGTTCTCAGGATTCTGACGATCTGAACGAGGCGTGGAAGATACTGGAAGAAGGACATTATGGACTGAAAGATGTGAAGGAGCGGATCATGGAGTTCCTTTCCGTACGGAAACTGACCGCCGGAGGAAAAACGCCGATCCTTTGTCTGGTGGGACCTCCGGGAACGGGAAAAACATCTATCGCGAAGTCTGTGGCGGAAGCGCTTCACAAAAAATATGTAAGGATATGTCTGGGCGGTGTTCGTGATGAAGCGGAGATACGCGGCCACAGAAAAACATATGTGGGGGCGATGCCCGGCCGAATCACGGCGGCGCTGCAGCAGGCGGGAGTAAGCAATCCGCTGATGCTTCTGGATGAGATCGATAAGACAAGCAGCGATTACCGCGGAGATGTTTCTTCCGCCCTGCTGGAGGTTCTGGATCCGGAACAGAACAGCAGGTTCAACGATCACTATGTAGAAATCGCCCAGGATCTTTCGGAAGTACTTTTTATTGCCACGGCAAACGATATGCAGGAGATTCCGAGACCTCTTCTGGACCGTATGGAAGTGATCGAAATTTCCGGTTATACGGAAAATGAGAAAGAACATATCGCCAAAGAGCATCTGATACCAAAACAGATGGAGATCAACGGAATCCGGAAAGGGCAGCTCGTTATCCAGACGCCTGCGCTGGGAAAGATCATTAATCAGTATACAAAAGAAGCCGGAGTCCGCAGTCTGGAAAGAAAGATCGGACAGATCTGCCGCAAGGCAGCCAGACAGATCATGGAGAACGGAAAAGAAAAAGTGACGGTGAACAGTAAGAATCTGGAAGCTTTTCTGGGACGGAGCCGTTACAGCTATCTGATGGCGAATCAGAAAGACGAGGTAGGAATCGCAAGAGGGCTGGCGTGGACCCAGGTAGGCGGAGATACCCTGCAGATAGAGGTGAATGTTCTTCCGGGAAAAGGAGAACTTGTCCTTACAGGTCAGCTCGGAGACGTGATGAAAGAGTCCGCCCAGGCCGGCATTTCCTATATCCGCTCTGTAGCGGATCAGTACGGTATCGCGCCGGAATTTTTCCAGGAGCATGATATTCATGTACATATACCGGAGGGAGCTGTTCCAAAAGACGGCCCTTCCGCCGGGATCACCATGGCTACGGCAATGCTGTCCGCTATTACCAAAAAAGAAGTAAGGGCGGATGTGGCTATGACAGGAGAGATTACTCTCCGGGGCCGTGTACTTCCCATCGGCGGCCTGAAGGAAAAGCTTCTGGCGGCAAAATACGCAAAGATCAAAGAGGTGCTTGTTCCAGAGAAAAACAAGGGAGATATTCAGGATATGGATCCGGAGATCCTGAAAGGACTGAAGATCTTCTACGTAGGCAATATGACGGACGTACTTCATGAAGCCCTGAGAGAACACTGAATACAGAGAGGAAACCAATGGTTATCAAACAAGCAGAATTAGACATTGTGTGCGGAGTCACCAGCCGACTTCCTGATACAGGAATGCCGGAAGTGGCTTTTGCAGGAAAATCCAACGTGGGGAAATCCTCCCTGATCAACGGACTGATGAACAGGAAATCCCTGGCCCGCACCAGCGGACAGCCGGGGAAGACCCAGACTATCAATTTTTATAAGATCAACAGAGAAATGTATCTGGTAGATCTTCCCGGATACGGATATGCCAGGGTATCCCAGTCGGAAAAAGAAAAATGGGGGAAGATGATCGAGCGTTATCTTCATACCTCCAAAAACCTCAGAGCTGTATTTCTTCTGATCGATATCCGGCATGCGCCTTCGGCAAACGACTGCCAGATGTATGAATGGATCCTTCACAATGGGTTTCAGCCGATCATCATCGCCACAAAGCTGGATAAGCTGAAAAGAAGCCAGGTTCAGAAGAATCTGAAAATCCTGAGAGAAGGGCTCCGGTTGGAAAAGGACGCCGTGGTGATTCCTTTTTCAGCAGAAACGAAACAGGGAAGAGATGAGATCTGGGAACTGATCGGAGAGCTGATCACGCCGGATTCCGGAGAAGAATCCTGAAAGGACGGCACAGAATGGGAATCATCAAAGCAGCAAAACTTGGATTTGACTATTTTAAATACGACGAAGACGGAAACGTGCAGGATACCCAGAGGGCAGTGGACAATGTGAACATAGATATCCAGGAGGGTGAATTTGTTGCTGTGCTGGGGCATAACGGCTCCGGAAAATCTACGCTGGCAAAACACATCAACGCCCTTCTTCTTCCTACAGAAGGAACGATCTGGATTGACGGGATGGATACTCTAAAGGAACCGGAGCTGTGGAAAATACGCCAGAAAGCCGGTATGGTATTCCAGAATCCGGACAATCAGATCATTGGAACAGTTGTGGAAGAGGACGTAGGATTCGGCCCGGAAAATATGGGAGTTCCTACAGAAGATATCTGGAAGCGGGTGGAAGAAAGCCTGGAAAAAACAGGGATGACCGCTTACCGCCATCATTCTCCAAATAAGCTGTCCGGCGGTCAGAAGCAGCGGGTGGCGATCGCGGGAGTGATGGCTATGAGGCCCAGATGCATTGTGCTTGACGAACCTACAGCTATGCTGGACCCCAATGGACGAAAAGAGGTTCTGGAGGCCGTGCGTCAGTTAAACAGACAGGAAAAAGTGACGGTGGTCCTGATCACTCATTACATGGAGGAAGTGATCCACGCGGATCATGTATATGTTATGGATGAAGGCCATGTGGTGATGGAGGGAACGCCCAGAGAGATTTTTTCCCAGGTGGAAACTCTGAAAAAATACCGTCTGGATGTGCCCCAGGTAACCCTTCTTGCCTATGAACTGAAAAAATCCGGAGTCGATCTTCCGGATGGGATTCTTACTACGGAAGAGCTGGTGAATATCTTATGTCAATAGAGCTGAAAAACGTAACATACACCTACAGCCCGGGAACCGCCTATGAGATCCATGCGCTGAAAAATATCAATCTTACTATTCCGGACGGTCAGTTTATCGGTATGATCGGCCACACAGGAAGCGGAAAGTCTACTCTGATCCAGCATTTCAACGCTCTGATCCGTCCTACCTCCGGAAACGTTCTGTATAACGGAGAAGATGTGTGGGCGGAAAACTACAACAGAAAAAATCTGAGAAGCCAGGTAGGACTGGTGTTTCAGTATCCGGAACACCAGCTTTTTGAAAGCGACGTTCTTTCCGATGTGTGCTTCGGGCCTGTAAATCAGGGGCTCAGCCGTGAGGAGGCGGAAGAGGAAGCAAAAAAAGCACTCATTCAGGTAGGGTTTAAGGAAAAGAATTTCCGGAAATCGCCTTTTGAGCTGTCCGGTGGTCAGAAAAAAAGAGTAGCTATCGCCGGAGTTCTGGCTATGAATCCGAAGATCCTGATCCTGGACGAGCCTACGGCAGGTCTTGATCCAAAAGGACGGGACGAGATTCTTGATCAGATCGCGGAACTCCATTCTGCAAGAGGGATCACTATTGTCCTAGTGTCTCACAGTATGGAGGATGTGGCGAAATATGTGGAACGTCTGATCGTGGTAAATAAGGGAGAAATTCCCTTTGACAGTACTCCGAAAGAAGTCTTTTCCCATTATAAAGAACTGGAGACCATGGGACTTGCGGCACCGCAGATCACCTACATTATGCATGCCCTGAAAGAAAAGGGCCTGAAGGTGGAAAGCGGAGTCACCACCATTCCCGAGGCAAGGGAGGAAATCCTGAAAGCCTTAAGGGAAGCCGGTTCTCCTTTGCTGAAAGGAGGACAGGAAAAATGATACGGGATATTACCATAGGCCAGTATTATCCGGCCGATTCCGTGATCCACAGGCTGGATCCCAGGACAAAACTTGCAGGCACTTTGATCTTTATTGTGTCTATATTTTTGTTCCACACGATTCCCGGTTATGCGGTGGCCACCGTCTTTTTGGCAGCGGCGATCAAAATCTCCAAAGTTCCGGTGAAGTTTATTTTCAAGGGTCTGAAGGCGATTTTCTTTATCCTTCTTATCACTATGGTGTTCAACATGCTTTTAACGCCAGGAGAGGTGCTGTGGAGCTTTGGGATACTGAAGATCACAAAAGAAGGAATTTCCATGGCGGTGCGCATGGCGATCCGGCTTATTTATCTGGTGATCGGTTCTTCGCTCATGACGCTGACGACCACTCCAAACCAGCTTACGGACGGTCTGGAGAAAAGTCTCAGGCCGCTGAATAAAATACATGTTCCGGTCCATGAGATCGCAATGATGATGTCTATAGCCCTTCGTTTTATTCCGATCCTGCTGGAGGAGACGGATAAGATCATGAAGGCGCAGATCGCCAGAGGAGCGGATTTTGAAAGCGGCAATCTCATCCAGAAAGTGAAAAGCATGGTGCCGCTTCTGGTGCCTTTGTTCATCTCCGCCTTCCGCAGAGCCAATGACCTTGCCATGGCTATGGAAGCCAGATGTTATCACGGAGGCGAGCACAGAACACAGATGAAGCCTCTGCAGTATAAAAAGAGAGACAGACTGGCTTATCTGGTGCTGCTGGTTTACCTGGCAGCTGCCGCAGGCTTCCGGATCGCCGGGATCTGAATGAGAAAGAAAAGGAAAAGCCAGCTCCCAGGAGGTATACCATATGAAACGAGTAGGGCTTGTAGTAGCCTACGACGGCACAAACTACTGCGGATGGCAGATACAGCCAAACGGAGTGACTATACAGGGAGTCCTGAACGATACCCTGTCAGAACTTTTGGGTGAAAAGATCGAGACCATGGGCGCCAGCCGGACGGACGCGGGAGTCCATGCTCTTGGAAATGTGGCGGTGTTTGACACGAACACCAGGATCCCCGGGGAAAAAATTTCCTATGCTCTGAACCAGCGGCTGCCGGAGGACATCCGGATACAGCTTTCAGAGGAGGTGGAGCCTGACTTTCATCCAAGATACTGCGACAGTGAGAAAACCTACGAGTACCGGATCCTGAACAGAAGATTTCCGGTTCCAACAGAACGTCTCTATTCCTATTTTTATCATTATAAGTTGGATGTGGAGAAAATGAGGGAAGCAACCTCCTATCTTATCGGAAGACATGATTTCGCCAGCTTCTGCGGGACAGGAGCCCAGGTGAAATCTACTGTGCGTACAGTAACGGCTATTGAAGTATGGAAGGACGGAGATATGATCACGATCCGCGTATCCGGAGAGGGCTTTCTTTACAACATGGTCCGGATCATAGCCGGGACATTGATCCAGGTGGGGAACGGGCAGTATCCTCCGGAGAGAGTAAGAGACATACTGAACGCCTGTGACCGGGCAGCGGCGGGCCCTACGGCTCCGGCCCACGGACTGACATTGATGGGAATCCAGTTTTATGAGTGACGTGCTAAATGAAAAGATTCTGTTCCTGTTTACAAAAGACAGCGAGCTGCTGTCGGTAAACCAAAGGAATTGAAGAAGAAAAACAGCAGAAGAGCGATCCTTGAGAAATCGTCTTTCTGCTGTTTTTTGCTGCTGTAAAACGGATTAATAATATTCGTGATCCACCTGTATAACGGCAAAATATTTACTGCCTGGAATTTCGTGGATGCGGTTTTTCAGTTCGTTTACAATCTGATTATCTGTTGTCTTGGTTCCGCTGGGGACAGATACGTCAAAGATCAGATTCGTCCGTGTGGTTCCTTTGACCATGCGGAAATCATGCATACTGAAGGAAGGGTCGAAATCATGTACGATCTGCTTTACCTTTTCTTTCATTTCCAGAACTTCTGTGTCGTTGGTGACGATAGGATCCATGTGGATCGTGGCGGAGCAGTGGAGCTTTTCCTGCAGTTCGTGTTCAATATGGTCGATCTGTTCATGGATGGCCTGGATATCCCCCTGGGCGTCTACTTCGGCATGAAGTGAGATCATCAGCCGTCCGGGACCATAATCATGTACGATCAGGTCGTGGATATCGTAGATCAGCGGATGGGAAATGACGATCTCCCGGATTTCCTTTATGAATTCCTTTTTTGGCGGCCGGCCAAGAAGAAGATCCATAGTTTCTTTTAAAGTGGAGCCGCCGGTATAAAGAATGAAAATTCCTACCAGCACGCCGAACCATCCGTCCAGAAGGAGTCCGGTAAACTGGCTGATCACTGTAGCGGCCAGAACAAGGGCGGTAGATACGGTATCGCTTAAACTGTCCATAGCGGTCGCCCGCATGGCTGCGCTGTCTATTTTGGCGCTGACGGAGCGGTTGTAGTAAAACATATATAATTTTACCAGAATAGAGGCGGCGAGAATTCCAAGAATAACCGGGCTGCTGTCAATGGCCTCCGGATGTATGATCTTTTCCACAGAGGATTTGACAAGTTCAAAGCCCATGATCAGGATGGCCACTGACACCAGAAGTCCGGAAATATATTCCATCCGTCCATGGCCGAAGGGATGCTCCGGATCAGGCTTCTGACCGGAAATCCGGAAACCGATCAGGGTTATGATAGAGGATCCGGCGTCAGACAGGTTATTGAAGGCATCTGCAGTAATGGCAATGGAGTGGCTCAGAGTGCCGGCGATCCATTTTCCAAGAAAAAGCAGAAGGTTCAGGCCGATTCCCACAGCCCCGCAGAGCGTGCCGTATGCCTGACGCACCTGAGGGGATGAATAATTCCGGCGGTTTTTAATAAATATAGCAGATAACAAATGAATCATAATTACATCTCCCTGTATAATATCATTCCTTCGATATTAGCACATTCTATTATAAAATTCCAGAAATATTTACAAACTAAAAAGAAAATGATATATTTCCAGTATAGGAACAAAGTTTTTTGTGAAAGATATTATGCAGAATATCATGTACAACTATCTGGATCTCAGCTCATTTTGTGCGGAAAAAAGCTGTGGAAACAGAAACAGGGGAGGAATTGAATGGTAAATATCGAAGAACAAAGCTTAGTTATTGCAGATACAATTCTGATCGTAGATGACAGTGAGCTGAACAGAGTGATATTGAAAGAAATCTTTAAGGATACATATTCCATAGAGGAGGCGGAAAACGGGCAGCAATGCTTGGAAAAACTCATTCAGAAGAAAGAACATATATGTGCTGTCCTCCTGGATGTGATGATGCCGGTCATGGATGGGATGGAGCTGTTAAGGCGACTCAAAAAAGACACGGATATCCTGGATACGATACCAGTATTTCTGATCACTGCCGAGGCTGGTGAACAGGTGATCAAGGAGGGGGATCAGTTAGGCGTTATGGATGTGATCGAAAAGCCAGTGGTGCCCTATGTAGTGAAGCGAAGGGTGGATTCAGTAGTAGAATTGTTTCTTTCCAGACGCAAATTAAGCCGTCTGGCAGAATACCAAAAGCAGGAACTGATCAATAAAGAACTGGAAATCATGGACCTGAATAAGGGAATGATAGAGGCACTGGCAACTGCTATTGAATTCCGGAGCGGAGAATCAGGAGACCATGTGCAGCGGATCAGCGGGATCACAGAATATCTCCTGGGAAATACATCGATAGGGAAGGGATTTTCCAGGGAGGATATCCGCCTGATCTCTATGGCGGCTATCATGCACGATGTAGGAAAGATCGCGATTTCAGATATGATCCTGAATAAACCCGGCAGGCTTACTGCGGAAGAATTTGATATTATGAAAACCCATACTCTTCAGGGCGCGCAGCTATTGGAACAGATTCCCCAGTTAAGAAAACATGCGGTTTTCCACTATGCGTACGATATTGCACGTTATCATCACGAGCGCTGGAACGGAAAGGGATATCCGGACGGTCTGAAAGGAAACGAAATACCCATATGGGTGCAGGTGGTTTCTATCGCGGACGTATATGACGCACTGGTGAGCAAACGTGTTTATAAGTCTGCCTATAGCTATGATGAAGCCCGTAAAATGATCGAAGAAGGACAATGCGGGGAATTTAATCCAAAGCTTTTGGAGGCATTTGTAAAAGCAGAAAAGGAACTGCGAAAATTATATTATAATACACAGGAGAAAAAAAATGAATGAAAAACTAAAAGAACAACTGAGGCAGGCGGGAGTCGATGTGGAAAAGGCTGTAGAACGTTTTATGGGAAACGAAGATCTTTACTGGAAATTTGCGCTCAGATTTTTGGAAGATAAGAATACGCAGATGCTTTCGGAAGCTTTAGAAAAACAAGATGTAAAAGAAGCCTTTGCAGCAGCGCATAATCTGAAAGGAGTATGCGGAAATCTGTCATTTATGTATCTGTATGAAATTGCCGGGAATATGACGGAAGATCTTAGAAACGGCTGTCTGGAGAAAGCTGAATTAAAATTTCCCGAATTTCAAAAGAACTATCAGGAATTAATGGGAATTCTCGAGGAGTACGGGAAATGAAAATGGGTAATGTAAAACGGAACGGTGTTTTCCGAAAAATTACAAAAAGAGCAGTCGGTTGGTGGGCAATAGTGGCAATGGCTTTGTGCAGTGTGGCGGTAGTCCGGGGAGTCCTGCTGGCAAACGCGCAGAAAATGGGAAATGAGCTGGCTCACAGCTATTCCGTGGAGAACACAAAGAGTATAGTGGCTTATAAAGCAATGCTGCGGTTAAGCGTCGGATATATCGATGAGCAGCTTCAAAGCAGCGGGGATTCGGAGACATGGATCAAAGCCTTTCTGAAGAGTATTACAGATATTATGGGAGAAGGTACAATCGATCCTTATGCGGTCATTGATGGGAAAATTGTTGCCGCAAATCCATGGGAAGGTGATGCGGATTATGATATTGACAGTTCAAAATGGTATAAAAAAGCAATAGAAGCGGATGGAGAGGTGATTTTTACAGATGGGTATCAGGATGCGATCTCTGGAAAAATGGTGATCACTCTTGCTCAGGAATGTAAGAGTTCCGGGGATGTTGTGGCGTTTGATATTTTTCCAGAACAGTTTCGTGTGGAAAAAGAGAGCAGCCGTCTTCCGAAAGGAAGTTCCTTCTTTCTGTGTGATTCCTCTGGAAATCTCCTTTATTCTGAAAGTCATCTGGATATTTCCAGAGAACAGATGCAGAACTATATAGATATGTTGATTTCAAAAATTCAAGATGGCTCTTTTGAAAGTTCCAGAGCGTATGTCCACAATCCCCGGGATGAAAAAAGAGCTGCCTATTATGACGTGGCGGAAAACGGATGGATCTCCATCGTAACGATTCCCTATAGTTCTCTTTTAGGCGGCGTTCAGACGATATCAATATGGTATATTGCTATCTTACTGGTATTTCTTGTGGTCTTTGTAGTCATGACTATCAGGGAAGAAAAAATGAACAAAAGCTTCCGCAGAACAAATGAAACGGTGCGCGTATTGGGAAATTCTTTTTATGCCCTTTATCGTGTGGATTTTTCCGGGGGAACCTATGACATGATCAAGGGTTCTGATTATGTACGAAGCAAGATACCGCCTCAGGGGGAGTATGAGCTTCTGATGAATACCATGGGAGAGCTGATGAAACCAGACGTATTTGAGGATTTCAGGAAAAGTTTTTCTGTAGAAAATATCAGAGGACTTGTTGCAAGGAGAGTCCGGGATTACGGAGGCGACTTTCAGCGTGTTTTTGACGGAGCTTATCGATGGGTAAATGTACGTCTGCTTTTCGATGAGTCGCTGAATCCAGATGAAGCGGTATTATGTTTCCGGGAAGTAGACGAAGAAAAAAAAGAACAGCTTGGACAAATACAGCTCTTAAAAGAATCTCTGAGAGCGGCACAGGAAAGTGAAGAGTCCAAGAATTCCTTCTTTTCCAATATGTCTCATGATATGAGAACACCGCTGAACGCTATTATCGGTCTGTCAGAGCTGGCGGAAAAACATCTGCAGGAACCGGAAAAAATAAGCGGATATTTAGAAAAAATCGGATATTCCAGTAAACAGCTCTTGGGACTTATCAATGATATCCTTGAAATCTCTAAAATGGAAAAAGGGAAGATCACTTTGGACAGCCGCCATTTTAACCTGAAAAAGTGTATTGAGGCATGTACAGAAATGGTGCGCCCACAGATTGAAAAGGACGAAAAAAAATTTTCGTTGAAATTTGAATTGAAAAATGAAGAAGTATATGGGGATTCTTTCCGGGTTACGCAGATCCTCAGCAATCTGCTCTCCAATGCGGTAAAGTTTACTTCAAAGGGAGACAGTATCTCTCTTAGCGTTACAGAGATTCAGGGAAAAGAGTTTGTAAAATATAAAATCGTAATTAAAGATACCGGGGCGGGAATGTCAAAAGATTTTCTTGATAAAATCTTTATACCTTATGAGCGGGAAGTTCGTTTTGGAGCAAAAAATGTATCCGGCACCGGACTGGGGATGCCTATTGTAAAAAACATTCTGTCCCAGATGAACGGAAAAATTTCGGTAGACAGTGAACTGGGAAAAGGAAGTACCTTTACGGTGATCCTGCCGTTCCGAAAAATGGAGATGGAAGAGAAAAAATCAAACATGGCAACCGGAGAAACTGATACAGAGAAGGCGGCTGTGGATGACAAAACGGAAAATCCTGAAAAGAGATCTTCAGAGAATTTCCTGGATGGCAAAAAAATTTTGTTGGCAGAGGACAATGAGATAAATATGGAAATTGCCTTCGAGCTTTTATCGATGTATGGAGCCCAGGTAGTGAAAGCGTGGAATGGACGGGAAGCAGTAGAGCTTTTTGAAAAATCCGGGGAGTTTGAATTTGATGTAATCCTCATGGATATGCAGATGCCTGAGATGGATGGATGCGAAGCTTCGCGGACTATACGGAAGATGAAAAGGAAGGACGCAAAAAGTGTTCCTATCCTTGCAGTGACAGCTAATGCCTTTGCAGAGGATCTGTCAGCAACTTCGGCAGCAGGGATGAATGCTCATATTTCTAAACCTATTGATTTCCATTTGCTGTGCAGAACTTTGAAGGAAGTGATGCATCTGGCGCAAGAGTGATGTTTTTGCTGCTATCATGCCTGCAGCAGATCCACACTGACTTTTACCTGGAAGAAAGGTACGTATGAAAAGGAAATGATATATTTCAGATAAGGAAGGTAAACAGAAGACTTGATCGGGGGAAATATATGAAGAATCTTGAAAGTATAGTAATGCTGATCGACGCGGATAATACGCAGCTTTCAAAGCTGGAAGCAGTTATACAGGAAATCTCCGCCAAGGGACGTATTGTAGTAAAAAGAGCATATGGAAACTGGCGGAAGGAAACCCTGAAAAACTGGGAGGAGGAACTGAAACGTCTGGCGATCAAAGCAGAGCAGCAGTTTGATTATGTATCCGGAAAAAATGCGACGGATATGGCTCTTGTGATCGACACGCTTGATCTGCTGCACAGAGGGCTGTATGACGCCTTTGTGATCGTTGCCAGCGACAGCGATTATACGCCTCTTGCCATCAAACTTCATGAGTCCGGCGTTTACGTTATGGGAGTAGGAGAAAAAACAACTCCGGTGGCGTTCCGAAACGCCTGCGATGAATTTGTATTCCTGGAGAATCTGAACAAGACAACGGACAGCCATCAGACGAAGGCAGCAGGAAAAAACAGCGGAAAAAAGGAGACGGAGATAGCGGAGACAGAGGAACCCCAGGGAGATGAAATGAGAGAGATCCATAAGCTGTTAAGGATCGCCTGGGATAAATATCAGGAAAATGACGGATATGTAAACGTCAGTTCGGCCGGACAGTATATCAAGCGCGCAAAACCTGATTTTGACGCAAGAACTTATGGCTTTTCCAAGCTTCCGGATCTTATAGAAGCGTTTCCGCGAAAATATTCGATAAAGCGTTATAAAGGAAAGGGCACAATGACGATCATTGCTTATAAATGTCAGTAACTTTCATCTGCGTATTTTAGACGCAGGAACGGAAATTGTTGGCATAAAAAGAAATACAGTGCTATAATTGAAAGAAAACAAGGAGGTATGAAACATGACAAAAGAAGTACAGCAGTATGTGATCGAAAAATCAAAAGAACTTATGGCTGCCGCTTCCTGCTGCCAGGAAGCCAAAGACGCCGCTCAGAAATGGATCGATTCTGTGGGAACAGAGAATGAGGCGGAAGAAACAAAGAAGTATATCGAAGAGCTGGAAGCGGATATTGTTACTGTGGACGGCCTGATCAGTTTTGCAGAATCCGAAATGGGCGCGAAAGTGTTCGGCGGAGAAGAGCAGGCAAAAGGTGTGGCTGCTCACGGAAGAGAGATCAAGGCTGCCGGAGCGAAATACTGTGACTGTCCGGCCTGCGCTGCAGTGGAATCGATCCTTGCAAAGAAAGAAGAAATGCTGGGATAAGCACAGAGGAAATATTCCGCTTCGGACCAAAAGTCTGAAAAGAGATAAGATATGATTTCTGATCAGGTATACTGCCGGGATCAGCGAAGAAAAGCGCGCTGATCCCGGCAGTTTCTTAAATCATATCGGATGAGGCGCTTGAACAAAGAAATTACTCGGTTTGGAGCGAGTTGCCTTTGTCTACGAACGCTAGCATCCATGTGCGGGAAGGAAAATGTCCTTTCGTACACAGATACAAAACATTAAGAAAGCAGAACGGTATCCGCATGAAAAATATAAAAAGTTTTTATAAAGAATTTTTCTTTCTATATATTGTGCTGGTACTCCAGAATATTGTGACTTTAAGTGTGAATCTTATGGACAATGTAATGCTGGGAGCCTACAGCGAGACAGCGCTTTCCGGCGCGGCTGCAGTCAATCAGATCCAGTTTGTATACCAGCAGATTCTTACGGCAATGGGAGACGGACTGGTGATCTTCTGCAGTCAGTACTGGGGAAAGAAGCAAACGGGGCCTATGAAAAAGATTGCTGCCGCAGCAATGTACGGAGCATTGGCGGCGGCAGTTTTGCTGTTTGTCCTGGCAAGTCTGTGTCCCTATCAACTAGTGGGGCTGTTTACTACAGATATGAGCATAATCGAGGCGGGAGTCCAGTATCTGGGGATCATTCGTTTTACATATCTGTTTTTTGCTGTAACACAGATCCTGCTGGCAACACTGCGAAGCGTCGGGACGGTGAAAATAGCGTTTCAACTGTCTGTAATGGCGTTTTGTGTAAACTGCGGGATCAATTATCTTCTTATTTTTGGAAAATTCGGCGCGCCCAAGCTGGGCATCCGGGGAGCTGCCATTGGCACACTTGCCGCCAGGATACTGGAGCTTACCATCCTTCTCATCTATATCGCAGTAAAGGAAAAACATCTTCACCTGAAACTGTCTGACTATATGTATCCTGATAAGGAACTGAGCAGAGATTATATCAAGGTTACGGCGCCAATGCTGATGGTACAGGGATTATGGGGCGTAAATACAGCGCTCCAGACAGTTATTCTGGGCCATATGACCGCGATCGCCATCGCAGCAAACAGCGCGGCCTCTAATCTTTTTCTCCTGGTCAAGTCAATGGCTGTGGGAGCTGCCTCCGCATCGGCTATCATTATAGGAAAACTGATTGGAAAAGGAGATTTCAGCACTGTAAAAAAATGTGCCGGCAGATTTCAGAGAATCTATATTGTGATCGGAATCTGCTCGGGAGTTCTTTTGTATTTTCTCAGAGTCCCGTTTCTTTCATTGTATGATCTGAAACCGGAGACAATGGAAATGGCTAATTCGTTTCTGCTTATTTTGTGTGTGGTTGTAGTGGGAATGTCTTATCAGATGCCTGTGAATAACGGCATTATACGAGGCGGCGGGAATGTGGCGTTTGTAGTTAAGATGGATCTGATAAGTATCTGGCTGATCGTGATCCCGCTGTCAGCAGTTATGGCGTTTGTGGTCAAAGCCTCTCCGGTCGTGGTGGTATGCTGCCTGAATGCCGACCAGATTTTTAAGTGTATACCTGCATATATAGAAGTCCACTATGGGAACTGGATACGCAAATTGACAAGAGACTGCTGAAATGCAAAATTTCTTGCCCGGAGTGTTTCCGTCATGATATCATAAATATCTAAATATCTGAATATCTGAGAGGAGCGGAATCTATGAATATCTGTGTTTACGGCGCTTCCAGCGCAAAGCTGGAACCAGTGTATTATGAAAAAACAGAAGAGCTTGGAAAAATGATAGGAGTCCGGGGACATGGACTTGTATTCGGAGGGGGAAAGACCGGGCTTATGGGAGCGGCGGCCAGAGGGGTATCCGCCAGTCATGGATATATCCTTGGGATTGCGCCGACCTTTTTTGACCAGCCGGGGATTCTTTATGAGAATTGTTCAGAATTTATTTTTACCGAAACCATGAGGGAGAGGAAATATCTTCTTGAGAAAAAGTCGGACGCGGTGATCGTCCTGCCGGGAGGCATCGGCACCTATGAAGAATTTTTTGAGATACTGACCCTGAAAAGTCTCGGAAGAGTAAATCGTCCTATCGTTCTGTACAATATTCAGGGATATTATGATATTATAAGGAAACTTCTCCAGCAGACTGCGGATAAGGCGTTTATGGAAAAGGAAAATCTGGAACTCTGTCGGTTTATGGATAAACCGGAGGAAATCCTGGACTACATAGAACACTGGCAGGAAACTTTCCCCATGGAGAGCCTGAAAGAGTAGGACATTTTGCAAAATATACAGAAGCACAAAAAATCAAAAAGCGCTGATCGAAAAACGGCTGAATAACAAGGCAATACTTGCTTTAGATCGTAAATTGTAAGATTATTTGTGATAAATGAAATAATTTTTAATTTTCAACAAAAAACTATTAAAAAAAACATCAAATTTGGTTAATCTGTTTCGGACGTCCCTGCTATAATAAGAACCGTAGCAAGGAAACAAAGAATATACTTAACAAACCTCTTTTTCATTAAAAAGTTGAAGGCTGCTAAGCAATCAGATTTTTGGAGGAAAAGATAAATGAATACTTTAAAAGCTGAAAAAAGAAGCATGGACGTCAAAGCAAAAAGATTAAGAAGAGAAGGGTATGTGACTGGAAACCTGTTCGGCAGAGAAATCCAGGGATCCATTCCGCTGAAGATGATGAAGTCCGATGTAGAGCGCCTTTTAAAAACAGATAACAAGGGCAGTCAGATTATGCTGGATGTGGAAGGACAGATGTATGACGTGCTGATCAAGGAAGTCGATTTTAATTCCCTGGCAGGCAGAGTGGACGAAGTGGACTTCCAGGCTCTGGTAAGCAATGAGAAAGTACATTCTGTTGCGGAAGTTATTTTCCATAACCATGACAAGATCGCCGAGGGCGTACTTCAGGAAAGCCTGAGAGAGATCTCCTACAGAGCTTATCCGTCAGCCCTGATTGACAAGGTCAGAATAGATGTAGGCGAGATGAAGATCGGCGATGTGATCAAGGTTAAGGATCTGGATATCGCCAAGGATAAAGAGATTGATCTTATGACGGATCCGGAAGCAGTGGTATGCACAGTGACTGCCGTTCACGCCGGAGAGGTTCCGGAGGAAGAGACAGCAGAGGAAGCGCAGAGCGAAGAGTAACACGGTGTCTGTTTTAATGAAAAATTAAACGCAATCTTCAAACAGACTTCTGTCAGAAATGTCAGAGGTCTGTTTTTGGGTACGCGGAAATTATTTTAATGAGCCTCAGATAACAGGAAGAGGACGCGTCCTCTTTGAATGAAAGGAATGAACTGAGTGGAAAAAACACATATTTATATCATCCGGAGATATCTTCTCCTTCTTGCGGGCCTCGCCATTATGGCGTTCGGCGTGGCTTTTTCGATCAAGGCAAGTCTTGGGACCTCCCCGATATCAAGTGTTCCGTATGTGGTCAGCCTGTTTGCTCCGCTGACGGTGGGAACGGCAACAATCATTATGCATTGCGTTTTTATCCTCCTGCAGATCCTGATCCTGAGAAAAAAATACCATCCCATACAGCTGATGCAGCTTCCGGTTGCGCTTTTCTTCGGATATCTGACAGATTTCGGTGTGTGGGCCGTACAGGGAATTACCTGCAATCATTATCTGCAGCAGTGGCTGGTGTGTCTGATCGGTATTTTCCTGGTGGCTGTGGGCGTGAGCCTGGAAGTAAAAGCCGGAGTAGTGGTTCTGGCCGGAGAGGGTGTAGTGCTGGCGATCTGTAAGATCCTTCCCGTAAAATTCGGTTATATGAAGGTTGGGTTCGATGTGACGCTTGTGGCGATCGCCTGTGTTCTCTCTTTTGTTTTTACCGGGAGACTGCAGGGCGTGAGGGAAGGAACCGTTGCCGCGGCGCTGCTGGTGGGCCTGATTGCGAAACAGCTTGGGAAAATGCTGTCGAAGTGGAAACTGGAGGGTTGAGAAAGCTTGTCCCTGAATAGAATATATGATAAAATTTTTACCAGGAAAAGAAAGGTATGTGAACGGTAATGATTTATAATAATATTCTTGAGGCGATGGGACATACGCCTCTGATCCGTCTGGGACGCATGCCGGAAAAAGGCAGCGCCCAGATTCTGGTGAAATTCGAAGGCCTTAATGTGGGCGGATCTATCAAGACAAGGACTGCTTACAATATGATCCGGGACGCAGAGGAAAAGGGCCTGATCCATAAAGATACGATCATCGTGGAACCCACAAGCGGCAATCAGGGGATCGGCCTTGCGTTGGTGGGTGCGGTGCGGGGGTATCAGACGAAGATCATCATGCCGGACTCTGTCAGCGAGGAACGGCGGAAACTGGTCTGTCATTACGGCGCAGAGGTGATCCTGATCCATGACGCCGGCGATATCGGCGCCTGTATCCAGGAGTGTCTGGACACCGCGCTTCGTATGGCAAAGGAAGATCCGCGGGTCTTCGTTCCACAGCAGTTCGAGAATCCCGCCAATCCGGCAGTCCACAGATCCGGTACAGCGCTTGAGATCCTGGAGCAGGCGGACTGCCCCATCGACGGTTTCTGTTCTGGAATCGGAACGGGAGGAACGATCACCGGTATCGGCGAAATACTGAAAGCAAAGAATCCGGATATGGAGATCTGGGCGGTGGAGCCGGAGCATGCGGCGATTCTTTCCGGCGGATCCATTGGAACCCATATCCAGATGGGTATCGGCGACGGTGTGATCCCCGAGATCCTGAACACGGATATCTATGATGATATCTGTATAGTCACAGACGAGGAAGCCATCCGCGTGTCAAAGGAGCTGGCCGCTAAAGAAGGAATCATGTGCGGCATATCCTCCGGAACCAATGTGGCGGCGGCCCTGAAGCTGGCGAAGAAACTGGGAGAGGGCAAAACAGTCGTCACAGTCCTTCCGGATACGGCAGAGCGGTATTTCTCCACGCCGCTGTTTGATGAATAAGATATGAGGTTTGAGCAGTGTCAGTTTACAGGGGAGACCTGTACGCCGGCGCTGTTTTTTTGTACTGACGACTGACTACAGTTCCGGAATGTGATTTTGCCATCTTCGGTGATTGATTCATGGTTGTCTTTGATACAACTAAGGGACAGGGAGATGTGTGCCAAGTGCCAAAATCTGAAATTTGATACGGATATTAAAGACTTTGCGGTATAGCATAAACTCGGAAGCGTTTCTGCGATTTTTTTCTTGTAATGCAGGATTCAGATATAACGTATATCTATCATGATACTGCATTAGAATATTTGAAAATGGATTTTGCAGCAGGTGATTCTATATATTTGTTTCATTGACTTCAGCTTGCTTTTGTGACTTTATTCAATATGTTTTTCGGTGAAAATAAGTTGAGAATATGCAAGTTTCTTAGGCGAATAGCGCAGGAGAGAGAATAAGAAAATCCTGAGAAATACATTCCGAAAAAATATTTTTTATACAAATATAACATGAAAAAATGTTGCAGTTTGAAAGATTTGCCTGTAATATAGAGTCTGTGTAAAAATTAACAACCAGTAAGGCCAATAGCAGTATACGAAAAACAGGAGGGCAAAATAATGCAGAAAAAATACGTGGTTGGACTTGATTATGGGACGCTGTCGGGCAGAGCAGTGGTTGTCAGCTGTGAAGATGGAAAGGTACTTGCTTCAGCGGTAAAAGCATATGAACATGGAGTTCTGAATTCTGTTCTCCCCGGAGGAGAAGCGCTTCCGGCGGGAGAATGGGCATTGCAGGTTCCCCAGGATTATCTGGATGTTTTAGAAACCGTTGTTCCGGAGGCTGTGAAAAAATCGGGAATCCGTTCAGAAGATATCATTGGGCTGGGAATTGATTTTACATCCTGTACAATCCTTCCTGTTGATCAACATAATGAACCTCTTTGTATGCTGGATTCATTTAAGAGTGAGCCCCATGCTTATGTGAAACTTTGGAAACATCACGGTGCACAGAAACAGGCAGATAAAATAAATGCAGTATTGGAGAAAAGAGGAGAAATAAATCAGCCGCAATACGGAGGAAAAATTTCCTCAGAATTAATGCTTCCCAAAATTCTTCAGATAGTGGAAGAGGCACCGGAAGTATACAGAGAAGCTGATCAAATCCTTGAAGCCGGGGACTGGCTTACACACTGTTTGACAGACAGCAATATGCGTTCTGCTGATATGGCCGGATACAAGGCTTTATGGAATGCTCGGACCGGATATCCGTCCCGTTCTTTTCTTAAAGAATTGTCGCCAATGCTGGAGAATCTGGCGAAAGAAAAACTGGGCGGAAAAGTTGTGATGGCAGGAGAAAGTGCCGGAAGTTTAACTGCACAATGGGCGGATAAGCTGGGAATTCCAGAGGGAATACCCGTTGCGGCAGCTTTAATTGATTCGCATGCGGGAATACCGGGCAGCGGTGTTATGAGCCCGGACCAGATGATGATGGTCGTCGGAACCTCCAGTGTTATGCTTGCTCTTTCCGACAGGGAATATTCAAAGAACGGAGTTGTCAGCGGTGTCAGGGGAGCTGTTTTTCCAGGAAGTTATGTGCTGGAATCAGGCATAGCAGCTGTAGGAGATATGCTTGGATGGTTTGTAGATCATATGGTACCGGAAACGTATTTAAAAAAAGCAGAAGAATGCGGAAAAAATATTCACACTTATCTTTCAGATAAAGCATACGAATCAATTCCCGGAGAAAGTGGATTGATTGCGCTTGACTGGTGGAATGGAAATAAGACTCCCTATGTAGACGGGAGACTTTCGGGCGTCTTAGTCGGATGTACGTTAGATACAAAACCGGAGGAAATCTACCGTGCCCTGATAGAAGCTACTGCGTTTGGAACCAGAAAAATACTTGAGCTCTTTACAGAAGCAGGCGCTGATATCCATATGATTATTGCTAGTGGTGGAATTGCGGAAAAAAATCCGGTTTTTATGCAGATTTATGCGGATGTATTGGATCGTGAAATAAGAATATCTGATACAGACCAGACAGCAGCTTTGGGTTCGGCTGTATATGCAGCGGTAGCGGCAGGTGCAGATGCAGGAGGATATAGTTCCATACAGGAGGCTGTAAATCAAATGAGTCATTTAAAAGATTACGTGTATCATCCAAAAGTGGAAAATGTAGAACGTTATAATAGGATTTTTGAGATATATAACGAGCTTGTGGAACTTTTTGATCCTCAGAAAGTACATATTATGGAAAAAATGGCAGAATTTTTACCGAAGTAAGTATGTGATTTGATTTCTTCTTTTTCTACAAATAATTAGTAAATAGAGAGGGTATATTGCACAAAAAAAATGAAAGAAATTTTCTTTCTCTATTGACATATGAATGAAAAAATGATATAAAATATGTATCAGGGAACATTACGAAAGTAATTTTTACCAAACGAACAAAATTATGACGGCGCTGAAATATAGAATAATGTTCGTTATGTAACACTAAGCAAAAACTATGAATGAAAAACCAGGAGGAGAAGAAATGCGAAAAAAATTAATCAGTTCATTATTGGCAGCAACAATGGTGATGGCAACAGTGGTAAGTGTAGGGGCGGCAACGGAAGAAGCAAAAGATGACACCACAGCAACAGAAGAAGCGGATACCACGGATGAAAGCGGAGAGGTAGTCGGCATTACCATTCCGGAGGGATTAGAGGGTTCCTATACCATTGGATATGCACCGGCCACGCTGAATAATGCATTCTGGATTGCAGTAAAAGATGGTCTTCAGAAGGCTGTTGATGAATCAGGAGTAGATGTAAAAATTGTCGATGTTGATGCGGGTGGCGACCAGGCGATTATGAACGATGGGATTGCAAATCTGATCAGCTCTGGAATTGATGCATTGATTTGTGCTCCGGCAGACTCTACCGCGGTTGTTTCTGCATTTGAACAGTGTAAGGAGGCAGGAATCCCTGTTATTAACTTCGATACTCCGGTTGAGGGGGATGCGGTTGATCTTGTGGAAACGATTATTGCATCTGATAACTATAATGCAGGCTATGTAGTTGGACAGGATGCGGCAGAAAAAATGGAAGATGGAGCAAAAATCCTTGTCCTTCACAGCCCAAGAGCAAGCGCCTGCGTAGATCGTCTTGACGGATTTATTGCAGCTCTTGACGAGAGCGGAAAAGAATATGAAATCGTAAATACTCTGGATGGAAAGGGAGAGCAGGAAACATCTCTCGGACTTGCAAGTGATGCTCTTGTAGCTGACCCGGATCTTTCTATCATTTTTGCAGTAAACGATCCGTCTGCTATGGGTGCTGCCAATGCAGTTCAGCAGACAAGTGTACAGCTTGAAAAAGACATTATGATCTATGGTGTAGATGGCAATCCGGACGCAAAGAAAATGATCAAATCCGGTGCTATGGAAGGTACAGGTTCCCAGTCTCCGGAAACACTTGGATACGATTCTATGGCAGCAGCATTTAATGTACTGAGCGGAAATGAAGTGGATAAAGACATCTCAGTTGATACATTCCTGATCACAGCAGATAATGTAGACCAGTACGGCACAGATGGCTGGCAGTAAGTTTTCACAGCAGAGAAACTGAATGATTTAGAAAAAGAAGTAGCAGCCTTACTATTATCAGAGGCTGCTACTCTTTAAAAACAGAGGTGAGAAGATGCCTGAGACTTTGGTTGAAATGAAAAACATTACCAAAACTTTTCCCGGTGTAAAAGCCCTTGATCATGCACAGCTTACATTATATAAAGGAGAAGTTCTTGGATTGTTGGGAGAAAATGGAGCCGGAAAATCCACTCTTATGAATGTTCTGGGAGGAGTGTATATTGCTGACAGTGGATCCATTTCCATTGAAGGAAAAGAAGCAAAAATTGCCAATGTAGTGGATGCCCAAAATTTAGGAGTTGCCTTTATTCACCAGGAAATTGCATTGGTTCCGTATCTTTCCGTTGCTGAAAATATTTTTCTTGGACGAGAACTTATGACAGCAGGAATGGTAGACAAAGCAAAAATGTATGAAGAGGCAAAAAAATGGTTGAATCTGGTAGGACTGGATGTAAATCCGGCAACGATGCTGTGTAAGTTGAGTATCGGTCGCCAGCAGATGGTTGAAATAGCAAAGGCCTGTTCACTGAATATGAAAATACTGATTATGGATGAACCTACCTCTTCCTTATCAGAAAGTGAAGTACAATCTTTGTTTGAGATGATAGAGAAACTGAAAAGTAATGGAATCGGTATTATCTATATTTCCCATAAAATGGAAGAAGTTTTTACAATTACTGATCGTGTATGTGTAATGAGAGACGGCGGTTATGTGGGTACAATCATAACAAAAGAAAGTACCCGTGAGACACTGGTTTCAATGATGGTAGGACGTACTCTGGACAGTTATTATACCAGAACCTATAATGAACCGGGAGATGTGGTATTTGAAGTAAAAAATATAACTTCGGGTATCCGTGTAAAAGATTGTAGTTTCAATGTAAGAAAAGGTGAAATCCTCGGATTTTATGGCCTGGTCGGATCGGGACGATCTGAGCTGGTAAAAGCGGCGATGGGCCTTTATCCAAGAGACAGCGGTAATGTTTATGTAAAGGGGGAAGATGTTTCAAAGCTTCCGACCATGGAGATTCAGAAGCGCGGTGTTGCGCTTGTACCTGAAAACAGAAAACTGGAAGGATTGATTCTGAAAAATACAATCTCTTTCAATATGACAATATCTGTCCTTTATAAATTTATAAATCATTTTCGTGTAAATGCGAAAAAAGAAAAAGAGATCGTAAATAATGGAATTTCTTCTCTGGCAATAAAAACACCTTCCGGATCTCAGAAAGCAGGAAATCTTTCAGGTGGTAATCAGCAGAAAGTAGTACTGGCAAAATGGCTTGCAGCAGAACCTGATATTCTGATTCTTGATGAACCAACGAGAGGAGTTGATGTCGGGGCAAAGGCTGAAATTTATAAGATCATGAATGATCTTGCTGCAAAAGGCATGGCAATTATCATGATTTCTTCAGAAATGCCCGAGATTGTAAATATGTGTGACCGGATCATCATCATGAGTGACGGACGTATCAGTGGTGAACTTGATAAATCAGAGTTCGATCAGCAGAAAATTTTACACTATGTATTTGCGGAGGAGAAATGATAATGAATAAAAAAATAAATTTAAGCAAATATAATGATCATAAAATTTTGGGCCCTGTTGCACGTTATCTGAATGCCAATATCGGCATTCTGGGGGCATTCATTGTTCTTTGTATTATCCTGTCTCTGGCCACAGACAGTTTTATGACTTTGAATAACTGGCTTACTATTCTGAGAACAATTTCCACAACAGGATTTCTAGCACTTGGTGTTATGCTTACAATTATGCTTGGAGGCATTGACCTGATTGCCGGCGCGATGATTGCCTGTTCCGGGTGCCTTGTGGTTGTCTGCATGGAGCGCCTGGGTCTTCCGATGGTAGTTTCTATTATTATCGGTCTTATTCTGGGACTTGTCGTAGGTTGCATAAATGGTACTATTATTGCATATGCAGGAATCCATCCCTTTGTTGTAACGCTGGCGATGCAGAGTATCTTACGTGGAGCTGCATATTTGATTGCAAATGGGCAACCGGTTCCGCTGTATTCCAACACAGTTTTTCCTAAAATCGGTACAGGTCTGGCATTTGGATTTATTCCATATCCGATTATTTATATGCTGATATTTTTCTTTCTTCAATATATGCTTCTTAACAAAACAAAGCTGGGGCGTTATATTTACGCAGTAGGAGGAAATGAGACTGCAGCACAGTTTTCTGGTATTAATATTAAAAAAGTAAAAATTGTGGTATGGACGATTAGTGGTGTGCTTGCCTCATTTGCTGGGATCGTGCTGGCGGCCCGCCTTTCTTCTGGACAGCCTGGTACATCTATTGGAGCGGAAACGGACGCCATTGCAGGATGTGTACTTGGCGGAACCAGTATGTATGGAGGAGTCGGAAATACCGGGGGAATTTTGATTGGCATACTGGTAATTGGTGTGATTTCAAATGGACTTACTCTGATGCATGTAGATTCTAACTGGCAGTATGTCGTGAAGGGAGTAATTATCCTTTTGGCTGTTTATGTTGATATGATGAGGCAAAAGAAGATGCAGACCCGAAGTGAATGATGCAAATTTTATTTGCTAAAAAGAAAAGGGAAATTATGGTCTGGGCAGGCTGTAATTTCCTTTTTAATTTATGAAATTAATTTTCATGACGCTTTGATCAGAAGGCGGAAAATAATTTGTAAAATGATAGAATATTATGGTATATTTTATGTATGGAAAATTTGAAAAACACAGTATTTTTACGCATCTTAGAGTCTCAGATTTTACCTAAAAATAATATGTCAAATTATGAAAAAATATTGACAAAAGATTGTTTGTGAGGTAAGATAATTTCATGAAGAAAGAAAAAAAGAAAGATACTTTCTTTCTTCGGCATATCGGTTGTTTTCAATTCGGAAGCTATCTTTCTCTAACAATCTTTAAAAGAATAGGAGGAAAATAGTGAAGAAAAAAAATGGTTTAGTTAGTGCAAATTCCGAAATTATCTTAAATATCAAGTCCCAGATGCAGAAGATGAACCCTGCACAGACCCGTATTGCAAGATACATATTGGAAAACCCGCAGAAAGTAGAAGGTCTATCCATTGGTAACTTTGCAAAAGAAAGTAAGGTCAGCGAGGCGACAATTTCGAGATTTGTAAAATTTCTTGGCTGTGCCAATTATCGTGAATTTCAGGCGGAAATGGTCAAGAGCAACATATTAAATCATGAGCGGATTCGGGGATATGCTGGCGTAAATGATATGAGTGATATTCAACAGATCAGCCAGAAAATTTTCGATATGAATATCCAGTGTCTTGCGGATACATTATCGATTCTTGATTGTGAGGCTATTAGCAAAATCGCAGATCTGATAGTAAAGAGCCGGCAGCTGTGTATATTTGCACAGGGAAGATCTGTGGTAACTGCGCTGAGCATCAAGCACAGGCTGCAGCGTCTGGGAATTGCGTGTTGTCATTACTGTGATTCCCATGAACAGGCAATGGCTGCGTCACTTCTGGAAAAAGGTGATGTGGTTATGGGAATCAGTACTTTTGGAAGAAGCAAAACTGTTTTAAAAAATTTACGGATTGCGTCCTCCAAAGGAGCAACAGTAGTAGGAGTCAGTAGTTACCGGGGGACACCTTTGGAGGAAATAGCTGATATTATCCTTGTATCCTCCAGTAATGAGGAATCAAGCTTCGGATTTGAGCCTTCCTGTGCCACTGTAGCGCAAATGGTTATCCTGGACTGTTTGTATATCCTGATTACAAATCTTATGAAAGAGGAAGCCAGTGAATGTTTTCGATTAACCTGCGAAGCAATTGAAAGCGAACGAGAATAAAGAAACTCGTTCTGTGCAGTGAACTGCCAGAATTCTAACCGTACATATTTTGTAAATGCAGGAGGAAAAGAAAATGTTAGTTAACATGAAAGAAATGCTGAAGGATGCAGAGCTTCATAATTATGCAATCGGTTCATTAAATACACCGAACCTTGAAACACTTCGTGCAGTAATTGATGCAGCAGAGGAACTTGGATGTCCGATTATCATTAACCATGCACAGGGACACGACAGTATCTGTGACCCTACATATGGTGTGGTTGCAATGGAAGATATTGCTCCTCTGATGAAGCATTTTGCTGAAAAAGCAAAAGTTCCGGTAGCTATGCATATTGATCATGCGCTGGATGATGCTTTTGCTCTGAGAGCAATTCGCGCCGGATTTACTTCAATCATGTATGACCGTTCTATGCTTCCGTTTGAGCAGAATATCGCACTTACAAAAAAATTCGTAGAGGAAGTAGCTCCTCTTGGAATTACAGTCGAAGGCGAGATTGGTGCAATGCCCAATAATATGCCTACCTGTGTTCCAGGGCAGGAGGCCTCTGATTTATCCGATCTCTCTGTATATTATACCAAGCCGGAGGAGGCAAAGAAATTTGCCGAAGAGACAAAAGTGGATGTTATGACAGTTTCTATTGGAACAGTGCATGGCATGTATATGGCAGGTGTAAAATCTAATCTTCAGATCGATCTGATTAAAGAAATCCGTTCCGCAGTAAAAGATGAAAATGTGCATCTTGGTATGCATGGATGCTCCGGTACAGAGCATGACCAGGTAGTTGCGGCAGTTAATGCCGGAATTAAGAAAATTAATTATTTTACAGCAATGGATACCTGTGTGACAGAAGCGATTGCTGAATTTCTGAAAGAACACGAAGGCCGTCCGATGAATTATTCTGTTTTGGCAAGCAAGGTAGGATATACAGAACTGAAAAAAGGAGCAGTCAAGGCACTGTCAATGTTCATGGAGTGTAAGAAATAATTTATGTATATAGGACTTGATATTGGAACATCAGGATCAAAGGCAGATTTGATCGATGAAAAAGGAAATGTTCTGGGATCCGGTCATGTAAGCTATAGTTTTTCAAATACAGCAGGAGGAGTTCGCGAGCTGGACGCCCGGACTGTATGGGAAGCAGTAAAAACCTGCCTGTATGAAGCTGCTTCAGGACGGGAAGCAGATACCATAACAGTTTCTTCTCTGGGTGAAGCGATTGTTCCGGTTGACATAGAAGGAGAACCTGTGGGACCGGGAATTGTCGGTACAGATATTCGTGGAGCTGAGGAGCTGGAAGACCTAAAAAAGGCTTTTGGAACCAGAAAACTGACCGATCTTACAGGACAGAATCTCAGTACGATTTATTCTGTAAATAAAATTCTCTGGCTAAAGAAACATCAGCCTGATATCTATAATAAAGCATATAAAATACTGACATTTCAGGATTATATCATTTTCCGTCTATGCCATGAGGCAGTCATCGATTATTCTATGGCTTCACGGACTCTGTTGTTTGACATTAATAAAAATAAATGGGCCGATCAACTGCTTTTGTGGAGTGAAATTTCGGATGAAAAGCTTGCTCAGCCAGTGGCTGCCGGAACTGTAGCCGGTATTTTAGAGCATAAGCTTGCAGAAGAGCTCCATTTCCTGAAAAGTCCCAAGATAGTTGTGGGAACGCATGACCATATTTGTAATGCAGTTGGAAGTGGAATCTGTGAAGTGGGAAGCTGTGCAAATACAGTAGGAACCACAGAAGGTATAACAGCTGTCCTTAATCGGTCATCACTGAATTCAGATAATATTGAGCAATATCAGATTTCCTGTGAGCCTTTTGCCGTGGAAGGACTTTATAACACCGTTGCCTGGAACAATACCTCGGGAGTTCTTTTGAAATGGTTTGTAAATGAAATGGTAAAAGAAGAAAAACCAGAGAATATTAATCTGACATTCGAAAAAATGAACAGAAAAATGAAAAAAGAACCTACAGATCTGTTTGTACTTCCACACTTCTCAGGAGCAGCAACGCCATATATGGACAGCGAGTCCCGCGGGGCGATTTTAGGACTTACTTTAGATACAAAGCGGGAAGATATTTACAAGGCGATGATGGAGGGGGCAAATTATGAACTTGCAGTTATTCTGGATGATCTTGCGCTTGCAGGTCTCAGACTGGAAAAGATTGTTGCCACCGGAGGTGCTCTTTCACCGAATCTTCTTCAGATTAAGGCAGATATTTTGGGAAAAGAGATTTGTACAGTGAAAAACAGACAGACAGGAACGCTTGGAGGAGCCATTTTAGGTTCTGTAGCAGCAGGGATTTACCGTTCTGTCAGTGAGGGAGTACAGGCTATGGTATCAGGAGATCGTGTTTATGAGCCGGATACTGAAAGAGCACGTATTTATCGGGAAAAACTTGAAATATATAAAGAAATATATCCTGCGATTGCCAAAATTCAGCATAAGAATATAAAGCGGAGATAAAGGATCATTTCAGGAGGATGAGGGATTATGAGTTACGTAAAAGGAATCGAATTAATTAAAATGGCAGAAAAGGCGAATACATCTATTATTGCATTCAACTGTCTGGATTACAATATGGTGGCTTCTGTTATTGCAGCAGCAGAACGTGCAAAAAAGCCGGCAATGATCATGCTTCTTCCGGAGCATGCGACTGTAAATAAGGTTACAGATTTTGAAGCTTTTGCCGCAATGGTGGAAAAAATGGCAGAGAAGGCAACTGTTCCGATTTCTCTCCATCTAGATCATTGTTATGATGAAGAAGAGATTAAAAGAGCTATTGACGCAGGTTTTACATCGGTGATGTATGATGCTTCAAGATTTGATCTGGAAGAGAATATCCGAAAAACAAAGGCTGTTGTATGGTATGCTCATTCAAAGGGTGTTATGGTGGAAGCCGAGCTTGGGAGTGTTGGACTGGCAAAGGACAATGATAATGAAAAAACGGATTTTTATACAAAACCGGATGCGGTAAAGAAATTTACAGAAGCTACAGGAGTGGATGCGCTGGCAATAGCAATTGGCAATGCCCATGGAGACTATCCTTTTCCGCCGAAACTTGATCTTCAGCGTCTGGATGAGATCAATGCAGTTACGGATGTGCCGTTGGTTCTTCATGGCGGCAGTGGAATTCCGGAAGATCAGCTTAAAGAAGCTTTTTCCCGTGGAATCAATAAATTCAATTATGGGACAGATACCATGCATTGTTATAATGATGCAGTTCTTGCTTATCATAAGGCTCATGAACCGGCTTCCAGCAACGATATGATTGGTGAAGCAGAAGCTGTTCAGAAGGCTATGACTGATTTCTTATGCAGAAAACTTGAACTGGTCAGATTATAATAAAATTTTACGGGCAAGATGGGGTTGACAAAAAGAGCGTGTCAGGCACAAGATTTATCACTCACCGTGCGGCACGCTCATTTTTTACAGAAAAATATAACGGAGAACGGATATGAGGATACAGAAAAAATATGATGTAATATGCATTGGACAGGTAACTCAGGATATTCTCGTGGAAAATGTACCTCAAAATGCATTTATGATGGAGACAGATACGGTTAAGGCTGATTCTCTGACAATTACACCCGGAGGGGATGCAGTAAATGAAGCTATTATACTCTCCAGATTTGGAGAAAATGCTGCTGTAATGATACGGTTGGATAAACGAAATGTGGGGGATATTATCTATAAAGAGCTTCAGGATGAAAATGTGGATGTATCACTGGTTTCAAGACAGGACGACTGTGAAAATTTTACTTCTATGATTTTCATACATCCGGACGGAGATCATGACTTTATCGTGGGACCAGGAAAAAATTACAGTCTGCGCAGGACAGATGTAGATTTTCATATATTCTGCGATACCCGGGCAGTGTCCGCCGCCAGTCTTTTTACATTGGGAGAGTTGGATACTGATGGAATTGAAGAGATATTTAGAAATGCCAAGAAGGCAGGAGCGTATACTTTTGCGGATGCGAATTTCGACCTGAAAGAGATTGGTCCCTGTGCCGTGAAAGGTATTTATCCTTATACAGATTATTTGATGCCCAGCTTAAATGAGGCTATATATATGACAGGGAAGAAAGAACCGGATGAAATCGCGGACTGGTTTTTGCAGCAGGGGGTTAAAAATGTTGTGTTGAAGCTGGGGGCTCAGGGATGTTTCTTTAAAAATACAGAAGAACGTTTCTTTACGGATCCTTTCGTTGTTTCACCTGTAGATACGACTGGCTGTGGAGATAATTTTGCGGCGGCATTTATCCATGGAATTCTGAAGGGGATGACGCACAAAGAATGTACTGAGTTTGCATGCGGGGCCGGAGCACTGAATTCGCAGGGAATTGGCGCTCATATGGTCATCAGATCGGAACAGCAGGTTCTGGATTTTATGAAAAAAACATCAAAGCGAAATATAAAACGCCAGTAATGTTTCTTACGGACAGGAGGAACGAATATGGGAAAAACAGCGGGGTATATTGGAATGGATGTGGGATCGTCCGGATGTAAAGCCGCAATTCTGGATATAAACGGAAATATTCTGGCTGTGAGAAGAAGAGAATATGGTTTCGAATATTCGGATAAAGGGAGAGTGGAGCTGAATCCGGAAATTGTGTGGAAGTGTGTAAAAGAGGTTCTTTCAGAAATAGCACAGGTAAAATGCGAATGTGAAATACGTATGATTTCGGTTTCTTCAATTGGCGAGGCACTGGTTATGGTAGATGAAAGCGACCGGATATTATGTAATGGTATTATGTATTTGGATGAGCGTGGAGCAGATACTATACAACAGGTGGATGATAAATTCGGGATTCATCGTATTCATCGTATTACAGGTCTTCCTCCGAGGATGTTTTACAGTCTGAACAGAATTCTTTGGATGCAGAAACATGAACCGGAAATAGTTAATAAAACCAGGCATTTTTTTATGTTTGAGGATTATATTACTTTCATGCTTACCGGAGAACGTCTGGTTGATGCATCCAGTGCTTCGAAAACCTGGATGTTTGATGTGAGAAATCTGCAGTGGTCAGAGGATATAGGCATGACCTTCGGAATTCCTTTGAATCGGTTTTCAAAAGTTGTAAAAACCGGTACACGAGCGGGAAAAATCCGGCCTCAAATAGCAGCGGAGACAGGACTTCCGGATTCACTGGAAGTGATTGTTGGTTGTCATGATCAATGCGGGGCAACACTTGGATCCGGGTGTACGGAAAGCGGCGAGGTTGCTGCCGGAGAAGGATCCACAGAAAGTCTGAATCTGGTGGTGAATCAGGAAAACATCACGGAAGAATTTTTTAATCTGGATGTATGTCTGGAACCGTATGTAATACCCGGCAAATTTATGGTCCCTGTAGGTCAGCACACCCATGGTACCAGCCTGAGGTGGTTTGCAGATCAATTTGCCGGAGACCTTAAAGCCTTCCAGACCAGCGAGAAAAGTGTATATGACATGCTGAATGAACAATGTGCCGGAGATGCAGGAGAACTTTTTTTTCTCCCTTATCTTACAAGAGCAAATCTTATGGATGCTGAAAATCGTTCTCTGGGAGCATTTCTGGGACTGGAAACGGGTTCTGAACGCTCCATGCTTTATAGGGCATTGTTGGAGGGACTTAGTTTTGAGACCTGTTACTGTTTTGATATCCTCCAATCTTCTCATCTTCCGGTCAGAAAGATAACTGCTGCAGGCGGATGTTCTAAGTCAGATGTACTTATGCAGATAAAAGCAGATGTTCTGGGATGTGAAATATCCATTCTGAAAAACAGAGATGCAGGAATTGCTTCACTGGCAATGATTTGTGCCGTGGCGGACGGGGTATACAGTAATTATGTAGAAGCGGCAGAAAAATTTGTTCATACGACAAAGAAGTATCTGCCTGAAAAATCAAAGCATGAGTTTTACAGTGAGAAATACAGAAAATATAAAATTATCCGCGAAACAATGAAACGACTGTATAATGAAATTTAATCATGACAGATAGTTACGGGGGACAGATAATATATGGTCTGTCCCCCTGTGTTTCTATGACGGGTTCAAAAGATAGAAAGTCAGAGGGAAGGACCAATCGTTCCCAAATGACTGGTAATATTGGATGATGCATTCAAAAGAGCCTGCAGCATGTTTTGAAAAGTGGATTCTTTTCTGTATTCCTGGATGGAACCGGTGATACCAAGTGCACCAATACAATTTTTCTCAGCATCAAAAATAGGTACAGCGAGACAACCGATTCCGAGTGAAAATTCTTCATTATCATAACCATACCCGCAACAGCGGCATTTTGATATTTCATTTAAAAATGTATCTTTATCAGTAATAGTATTAGCTGTCAGTTTTTGAAAAGTGCAGGATTCCACCGCATTAAGAGCTTCTTTCTCCTGAAGAAGTCCTAGAATAACCTTGGCAGAGGCGCTGGCATTGATAGGAACAGGTTCATACAGGGGCGCAATAATACTTAAAGGTGCAGAAGAAAAAGCCTGATCAATATAAAGCAGACATCCGTTTTTCCATATGGCAAGCTGAACAGTCTGTCCAAGCTGGTTTGCAAGTGAAATCATTATGGGCTTTGCAGTCAGAGGCAAGGATGCATTTCTCTCGTAGGAGGATGCAATACTCATAAATTTTGAGCCAAGGATATAGGTAGTATGTCCTTCTGTATGTTCGGATACATAACCGCGGGTAACGAGATTTTTAATGAGACGAAATGCAGATGCAGAAGGAATTTTCAGGTCTGTTGAAAGCTGTTTCAATGTAACTGGTTTGTTTTGATCTGCGATATATTCAATGATGTTTAAGGCACGTTCCAGAGCTGGAACAACAGAATTTTGTACATTCATGGTCAATCCTCCTAACAGTTTCTATTTTAACAAAAATTGCGGCATCCGACAAATGATTTTAGATCTCGTTATATTGACATTATAACGGGTTTGTGCTAATATTCAAGTATAATTTCATATATGATATATATATTTCATATATGAAATAACAAGGAGAAGGAATTACATTAAAGGAGGATGGAAAAATGCGAAAACCGGTATTAGGAATTCTTGGATTTTCAGATGGGGACAAAGCAGCACATGAAATGCTGAAACCAATTGTGCAGGCTCAGGTGGATGCTATTGCAAATGCGCTAAAGAAAGACGGACGTGTAGAAGTTGTTGTTGCAGATGATATTGTACATAGTGATAAGACTGCAAAGAGTTATGCTGAGGAACTGAAAGCCAGAGGTGTGGATGCTACGGTCTTTGCTTATGGAGTCTTTGCATTTCCTGTATTCAGTGTAATTGCTGCAAGATATGGAAAGGGACCGTTCCTTCTGGCAGCTCCCTTTAATCCGGATTGGCCCGGAATGGTTTCTATGCTGGCAGCAGGAGGTGGACTTGATCACGAGGGCATTGACCATTTTCGTGTAGCGGGGGATGTGAATGAGAAAGAAGTACTTGAAAAAATTGTTACTTTTGCCAAATGTGCAAAGGTTGTAAGTGCTCTGAACGGTCAGAAGTATGGACTGATTGGAGGAAGAAGTCTTGGAATGTACAGTACCACTGTTTCCATGCAGGACTGGCAGGAAAAATTCGGTGTAGATGTGGAACATATCGATCAGCTGGAGATTGTTCGTAAAGCGGACGAAATTGACGACGAAGAAGTTGAAAAAGCATATAAATGGATGACAGACAATATTGGAAAAATCGAGTTCAATGGAACTTCATTCACACCGGAAAAACTGAAAACCCAGATCCGGCATTACGAGGCTACCAGAAAGATTATTGAAGAAAATGAACTGGATTTTATCGGTGTGAAATGTCATTATGAAATGAGTGCGCATTACTGTACACAGTGTTTAAGTGCGGCATTTCTGAATGATCCCTATGACTGGCATGGAGCAAAAGAACCGTTTGTATGCGCGTGTGAGGCCGACTCGGATGCGGCACTGACTATGCAGATTCTGAAACTTTTAACAGGAGACCCGGTAATTTTCATGGATGTTCGTCATTGGGATCAGGAAAATGAAGTTATGGAATTCTGTAACTGTGGATCTCAGTCTACCTGGTATGCAGCTGCAAGTAATGATTTTAAAGAAAATCTGGCAAAGGTTACTCTTTATCCGGCTTTGGATCTTTATCCGGGCGGAGGATGTCATGTGAATCTCCAGACCAAACCCGGTAAGGCTACAATAGCCAGACTGTGCAGAAGAAAATGTGGAAACGGTGAGAAATATTATATGACGATTATTCCATGTGAATTTACGGAGCTGCCGAAAGAAAGAGAAAAGCTGACGACAATGGAATGGCCGCATGTATTTGCAAAGCTTCCGTTTGACCATAATATATTCCTCGAGAGATTTGGTGCGAATCACTGTCATGCGGTGTATGGCGATCATGTGGATGAATTGAAGATGATCTGCAAGATGCTGAATGTGGATGTGGAAATGTATAACGAGTAACGTTCAATTAAAGTGGAGGCAAAATTATGCAGAGGATAATGAATAACCCGGATGACATTGTAGATGAAATGCTAAGCGGATTTCTGAAGGTTCATTCTGATATTGTGGAGAAGACTGAAAATCCCAGAGTTATCAGAGCAAAAAATATTCCCGAAGGGAAAGTAGGAGTTGTCACTGGCGGAGGATCGGGTCATAAACCGGCATTTATCGGTTATGTAGGAGAAAATATGTGTGATGCAGCTGCGGTAGGAGAAATTTGTTCTTCGCCCACTGCGGCTGCTTTTCTGGACAGTTTTAAAGCGGTTGATCAGGGTAAAGGAGTTGCCTGCCTTTATGGAAATTATTCCGGAGATAATATGAATGTAAAGATGGCTGTAAAAATGGCAAAAAGAGCAGGAATTACCGTGAAGACTGTAGTGGCCAATGATGATGTAGCTTCTGCTCCCAAAGATCAGAGGGAAAAACGCCGGGGTGTGGCGGGTGAAGTCCTGATGTGGAAAGTTGGCGGAGCAAAGGCTGCAAAAGGTGGAAATCTGGACGAAGTGATAGAGGCAGCCCAGAAAGCCATTGATCATACACGAAGTGTGGGAATTGGCCTTACACCCTGTACGCTTCCGGCTGTGGGACATCCGAATTTTGAGATCAAAGCAGGAACGATGGAAGTAGGGATAGGACATCACGGAGAGCCGGGAATTGAAGTATGTGAGCTGGAAGATGCTCACCACATGGCAAAGCGTATGGTGGATATTGTACTGCCGGATTATCCTTTTACAGAGGGAGATGAAGTTGTTGTTCTTGTGTCCGGACTGGGAGCTACACCAGTAATGGAACTTTATGTGCTGTACAATGAAATTGAACCTCTGCTGCGAGAAAAAGGAATAAGAATTCATAAATCTTACGTGGGAAATTATTTTACATCTCTGGAAATGATGGGCGCAACGCTCACAATTATGAAGCTGGACGAAGAACTGAAAGAGCTGGTAGATATGCCGGTAAATACTATGGGAATGAGCCAGAAATAGCGGGAGGGTCGGAAGATATGATGGCATTTGAAAATGCAAAAGGAAATCCTGTTTTAATGAAAATGGTAAATGCAATACATGAAAACAAAGATTATCTTGGCGAAATAGATGGTCTGATCGGTGACGGTGATCACGGCATGAATATGAACAAAGGCTTTATGCTGTTCGGCACGCAGTATGGTGATCAGGAATTTACTTTTACGGAGGGCCTGTACAATCTTGGCAACATCCTGTTTTCTCAGATTGGCGGATCAATGGGGCCGATTTACGGAACGATTTTTATGGACGCAGCTGATGCAGGTACAGATTTGGAAGAAATTACTGTGAAAGATCTGGCGGATATGCTGTCAGCCGGTCTGTCGGGACTTCAGGAAATTGTGGAGGCCCAGGTTGGGGATAAGACACTTGTGGATACGCTTTCTCCGGCAGTAGATGCGTTAAAGGATGCGGCATCATCCGGTACAGATTTTAAAGAAGCCCTGGAAAATATGAAAACTGCTGCCCGGAAAGGAATGGAATCCACAAGAGACCTTGTTGCCAAATATGGACGTTCCAGTCGGTTAGGTGAGCGTTCCAGAGGTGTACTGGATGCAGGAAGTGTTTCTTGCTGTATCATTCTGACAGCACTGGCTGATGGAATCGCAGAGAATTTAGCTTAGCATGATCAGAGGAGGCGTTTAAAGTGAAAATTGCAGTGGGAAGTGATCCAAATGCAGAGGATTTTAAACAGCAGTTAATTCCCTTTATAAAAGGGTTGGGACATGAGGTGACAGATTTTGGAAGTGCAGATCCCATTTATGCAAATGTGGCGATTCAGGTAGCGGAAAATGTTGCAGCAAAAAAATTTGACAGAGGTATTCTTTTCTGTGGTACAGGAATTGGAGTTATGCTTGCTGCAAATAAGGTTAAGGGAGCGTATGCGGCAGTTGTGGGGGATGTATATTCTGCTCAGAGGGCGTGCCTGAGTAATAACTGCAATATTATTACAATTGGAAGTCAGGTTACGGGATATAAAAAGGCGGAATTAATGATACAGGAATATCTGAAAGAACATTATGTATACAATGAACGTTCAGGAAAAAAGGTAGACAGAATTCTTGAATATGAAAGGAACCATTAAAAAAGAAAAACGGAAGTAAACTTTTTCTATGAGCCAGGTAAGAAAAACACTTGGCACATATTTTGATTGTAAGGGAATAACCCTGCTTTCGCAGTTTTGATTTTCGTGTTCCGAAAGGAGTTACTGATGTCGCTCATTTCAACATTGAGAATAAACTGGAAAGCGGTAAGGAAATGAACGATAAGTTGGGCAATCTCATTTCCATATTCTAGCGTCCGGAACTAGATTCCTCTCGAAATAAAGCGGAGGGCGATGACATCATTGTTGATACCTATGAGTATCTGATAGAATTTAGCTATGAGAGTTGTCGCTTATTCCTGGGAGCAGAGTTCAGGTTCTACTTCGCTGCAAAGTATAAGGTTTTACGCTTTACGCTTTTCCAGATCAATGTGTCAGCAACTGTCAAAGTCAGCCCTATAAAATCTGCTGCAACCTGGTCTGTTAGTCTGTACACAGTCCCTTCTTCTATTTAAAAGCAAAAACATAGAAAACCAGAAATAACTTTTTCAATTAAGAAGACACAATTTTTTTACAAAAAATTAGCACTCACCTCTTGCCGTGTGCCGGGTGTTTTTGTCCTGTGGTGTCAGAGCCCGTGGAGCCTTATTTTACAAGGTTTCTGCGGGTTCTGACTTTTTGTCTGGGAGTGTCAAATGGTGTAGTTTTTTGCGGAAATGGTGTAGTAAATGGTGTAGTAGAAACGACTGTGGAAGATGAGGAGAGGACAAAAATAAGGGATGGCGAAGGACAAAAGAATCTGATAAGATTAAATAAAAGTGGCATCATAATGTTTAAGTCAATTCAGTATAAAAGCAGCAGACAAGGAGAGATTGTATGACAATCGAAGAAATTCTGGCCGGGGAATCTAAGAATGTTGAATTTAAGGTTCAGAGACCGAAAGATAGTGTGAAATATATGAAAACGGTCGTTGCTTTTTCAAATGGCGAGGGCGGACGCATCGTTTTTGGCGTTGACGACGTAACCCGGGAGGTGGTCGGCATCCCGAAAGATATTGTTTTCTCAGAGATTGATGCCATCACAGCGGCAATTTCTGATAGCTGTGAGCCGGTTGTCATTCCAGATGTTTATTTGCAGACCATTGATGATAAAACTATTATCATTGCAGAAATCAGTGCGGGAAAACAGCGGCCCTATTATATCAAATCTCTGGGAATCAAGGACGGAACCTATATCAGGGTCTCTGGTACATCTCGTCCTGCCGGGCGTGATTTAACGGCAGAGATGTACTATGAGGACGAAGGCCGTTCCTATGATAAGGTGATTCGCAGAGATTTGACTGTGACGGATGAGGAAATTGAGGAGCTGTGCCGTCAGATGAAAGAAGTAGCTGTAGCCAATGCTAAATCTGAAATCCAGAAAGAAGCGGTCAAAGATGTGACTAAGAATGTACTGCTTAGCTGGGGACTGCTGGCTGAAACGGAGGACGGCAGTATCCATCCCACCAATGGGTATGTCTTTTTGCTGGGGAAAGATGATTTTCTTTCTTATTATTCAATGTGGAATGTTCAAAGGCAAAACTCGTGCCGTGTTTGTGGATAAACGTGAGTACGGCGGGCCGCTGTGGAAGCAGGTTGACGATGCGTTCCAATTTGTGCTGCGCAACATTCATCTTGGGGCAAAATTGGAAGGTATCTACCGTAAGGATATTTATGAGTTGCCTCCGGACAGTATTCGGGAGCTTATTATCAATGCCGTTATGAATTGCAGTTATTTGCAGAATTCTCATATCCAGGTAGCTATCTATGATGATCGGCTGGAAATCACCTCCCCTGGAGGTCTTATGCCCGGCGTAACGCTGGACAAGATGAAGGAGGGATATTCTAAGATCCGAAATCGTGCGCTTGCCCATGCATTCTCCTACATGAATTTAATTGAGGCATGGGGCAGCGGCATTCCGAAGCTGATGGAAGCTATGAGAGAATATGGTCTGCGTGAGCCAGAGTTCCGTGATATGGAGATCGGATTTCGTATCAACCTTTATCGTAATACAGAGGCTGCACTGGCGGATACTACCCAAGATGCCGGGAATACTACCCAAGGTACCGGAAATACTACCCAAGATGCCGAAACCACTACCCAAGTTACTAAAGATACTACCCAAGTTAGACTAACGGAAGAAGATAAGGCCATATTGGCGGCAATCAAAAAGCAACACAATATCACTCAGAAAGAAATAGCAGCTAAATTGGGCTGGAAAGTGGATCGCGTGAAGTATTATCTCAACAAAATGAAGCGCCGGAATTTTGTTAAGCGTGTTGGAACCAGTCAAAAAGGATACTGGGAGATTTTAATCGAGGATAACATGTGGCAGAATTGAACTTGAAACAGATTATAGACCGTTTGAATACAAAATTTACCGGAGATACCCGGAATCTGGTTTTCTGGTATGACGATAATGGAGAATTATTAGCTAAACACTGTTTCGCCAATTGGTCGTTAAGTTATCAGTTGATGTATAGATTTAGGCGGGATATCAACAATTGGATATCTCGCTTTATAGTATTTGCCGTTTAATTCGTGGTCACGGTATTTTGCTTCGAGCTATTTCCCTTCTCGGAGTGTATCAACAACGTTGTTGAGAAGCGAAAGATCCAGACCATGCTTTTTCATGAGCTTATAAAAATAGTAATACTAACTGCGTTGTGCAGGCGACAACAAAATGCAAATATGATAGAATAGAACATATATTAAACAATCTACGGCAGGAGTGACCATATGCTAATTTATGAAGGAACAAAAGACAATTTCTTAACAAGCGTAGAACAGGATACGATTGCTGTGGAAATTGAAAATAATATTTATGAAAGAATGCATCGGCACACAGCAAAAAATGAATTTCGTGCATGGGAAAATTCCATGGAATATATGTATAAGGTTCTGAATGATCAGGATATTCCGTCAGATGCAGGGATTGCTATTGAATATAATATTCCTCAGACATCGAAGCGTGTTGATTTTTTAATATCTGGTTATGGTAAACAGGAAGATGCCAATGTTGTTCTGATTGAACTGAAACAGTGGGATGAACTGGAAGCAGTTCCGGGGCGGGATGGTCTGGTACGGACTTATACCGGAAATGCTGTGAGACAAGTGGTTCATCCTTCTTATCAGGCGTGGTCATATGCAATGCTGATTAGTGATTACAATGCTTCTGTACAAGAAGGTATGATCTCAATCATTCCATGTGCTTATTTACACAATTACAGGCGGCATAAGCATGATCCGATTGATGCCGAACAGTATGAAATATATTTGGAAGATGCACCGGCATTTACACGCGGTGAAGTTATAAAGCTGAGAGATTTTATTAAGAAGAGTATCCGGTTTGGTGATAATAAAGAATTGATTTATAAGATTGATTCGGGACGTATTAAACCATCAAAAAGTCTGCAGGATTCTATTGCTAAAATGCTGAAAGGCAACCGTGAATTTATTATGCTGGATGAACAGAAGGTTGTTTACGAAGAAATCCTGAATGAATCCAGACAATCTGTCCAAGATGATAAAAAGCGGGTTGTGATTGTAAAGGGCGGTCCTGGAACGGGAAAGAGCGTAGTGGCGGTGAATCTGCTTGCCGAATTGACGAAAGAGGATCAGTTCTGTCAATATGTATCAAAAAATTCTGCGCCAAGAAATGTGTATCGAAAAAAGCTAAAGGGCAGTATAAGAAAAAGTAGTGTCGATAATATGTTCAAAGGCTCAGGAATTTATACAGAAACAGACAATAATATGGTTGATACAGTTCTTGTCGACGAAGCGCATCGTTTGAATGAAAAATCAGGAATGTTCCATAACATGGGAGAAAACCAGATTAAAGAAATTATCCATGCGGCGAAATGCAGTATATTTTTTATTGATGAAAGTCAAAGAGTTACTCTGCAGGATATAGGAAGCGTAGACGAGATTAGAAAATGGGCTGAGGAGGAAAATGCTCAGATTACAGAAATGGAATTGGTGTCTCAATTTAGATGCAACGGGTCAGACGGATATCTGGCATGGCTGGATCATACATTGGAAATTCGTGATACTGCCAATTTTGATATGACAGATATCGATTATGACATCAGGATACTCGATTCACCTGTTAAAATGCAGGAGATGATTATTGAAAGAAATCGCACATCGCATAACAGAGCAAGGATTCTGGCAGGATACTGTTGGAATTGGAAGAAAGAAGGAGCGAACGATCCGTCTGTACATGATATAAAAATCGGAGATTTTGAAATCAGCTGGAATTTAAAAAATACAACTACTTATGCTATTGATGAAGATTCCGTCCGGGAAGCTGGATGTATACATACCTCTCAGGGATTGGAATTTGATTATGTCGGAGTCATCATTGGAGATGATATGCGATATGAAAATGGAAGGATTGTTACAGATTTTACAAAACGGGCCAGGACAGACCAGTCGTTGAAGGGAATAAAAAAATTGTATAAAGAAGATCCGCATCGGGCGGAGAAAGAAGCAGATGAAATTATAAAAAATACTTACCGGACATTGATGACACGGGGCATGAAAGGATGTTATGTATATTGCACGGATCAACGGCTGTCGGCTTATCTGAAAAAATGTCTGGGCATGCAAAAAGCGAGGGTTAAAGATGACAAAGGAAACGATTGAACAGGTATTAAAATTCAGAGATGATCGGAACTGGAAACAGTTTCATAATCCGAAAGATCTGGCTATTTCGATTAGCCTGGAGGCAGCGGAACTACTGGAAGTATTTCAATGGAGTGCAGATGATGTCTGGTGTGAGGAGAAAAAGGACAAGGTCAGGGAAGAACTGGCGGATGTACTGAATTACTGTATTTTAATGGCAGATACCTGCGGATTGGACTTGGATGAGATTATCCAGGAAAAGGTAAAGCGGAATGCAGAAAAATACCCGGTAGAAAAAGCATACGGACATAAAGAAAAGTATACTGAGCTGGGAGAATGATATGCAACTACCACATTCTGATATATTGGATATTGCTCATTTTTCCAGATTGTTTGATAACAAAAGCGAGTGTTATAAATTGTTCTGGTTTCAGGCAATTGCACGGAAAATTAAAGAGGGGCACAAAATAATTACATTTGAAGCATTGATTGATGAAATGATTGCGGATGCATGGTATATGGTTTCGGAGTATCATTTAAATCTGGGTCCCAATGATGCCCTGGAGCGAGTGGTTCATCGGCTGAGTGAGATCAGTCATATGAAATCCAGTGAGAAAAAGGAAGTGATTCTGGAGTATTTAGCGGCTTGCGAGGATAAGGAAGTTACCGCCATGAAGCGTACTTTATCTCAGAACGTGCCTTATCGATTACAGGCACCTTTCATGGAATCCATGAAAGGAAAAGAGTGGAGCAGATCTGGGAAAAATCTTGCGGCAAGAATTAATCAGGAAAAAAGATTAATATATTATTTTTTACAATTTTGTGGCCTGAACACCCAAATTCAAATCCAGACAGAATGGGCGGATTATATCGAACGCAATTACGAAATCATACAGGGATGGATTGAATTAAACCTGATTCAATACCTTCAGAGAAGGAATCCCAGTGTTCCGGGAATTGTGGACAAGCTATCTCCACCAAAAGAGCGGAATCTGGAAAAAGTAAAAAAATATTGGAAAATGATTGTTTCCATAAAGCCTGTTTACGAAATCTATAGAGAAAAACCACTGAACGAAAAAAATATATCTATTGATCATTTTGTGCCCTGGTCCTATGTGGCGCATGACGAATTGTGGAATCTGACACCGACAACTCGAAGCATTAACAGTAGTAAAAGCAACAGTCTTCCGGATTGGAATTTCTATTTCCCGATGCTATGTAAAAGTGAATATTTATCCTATAAATTAATGTGGGAATATCCGGAAGTACATAAAGCCTTTGACAAATGCGCGAAGGAGCATCTGAATAATCAAGAGATCAGACATAAACTTTATCAGCAAGGCCTGTCGGAAAGAGAGTTTTCAGAGCGTCTGGAAGAGGTTATTCTTCCGGTCTATAAGTCGGCTAAAAGTATGGGGTTTTCGAATTGGAGGCTGAAGGGGTAAGATTATGTGCGAGTATTATGAAATCAATGCAAAGCAATATGCCAAAGAAACATTTTCTACTGATATGTCGGAACAATATACGAGATTTCTCCCTCTGCTGGGGGAGCAGGCAAGGATTCTTGATGTGGGAAGCGGCAGCGGGCGTGATGCGTGCTATTTTCAAAAAAAGGGATATCAGGTGACCGCATTGGAACCGTCAAAGAACCTTTGCAGAGAAATTTGGAAAGTGTTCTCAGGAGAAATTGTCTGTTCTGATATTCAAAGCTATCAGCCGGATCAACGATATGATGGCATCTGGGCTTGTGCATCATTCCTTCACTTGCGGTTAGAAGAAGTTCTTTGCTTTTTTGGAAATATAGATTTGTATTTAAATGATAATGGAGTTGTATATCTTTCAGGGAAGAATGGAATCTATACTGGAGAAGCAGAGGATGGACGGTATTTTCTTGAGTTTACTGAAGAACTGGTGGAGAATATACTTGTGGTCAATGAGCGAATGAAGCTGAAAGAATTATGGTATACGGAGGATGTAAGGGGGAGACAAGGATTTCGATGGATGAACATAGTTGTAAAAATGGTGTAATAAGTCATTTTTAAAGCAAATTAAAAAATCGTAACCCCTCAGAAAGCCCGTAAAATCAAGCTATTTTCGGACTTTCAAAAAAATCTTAAAAAAATTAGCACTCACATCTTGACTCTGCTAACAACTTGTGGTAAATTGTTATATGTGAAATAGAACAACATGACATTTCAAGCGGAACTTTCGAGAGAGGAGGAGAGCTTATGAATATAAGTAAATTTACTCAGAAATCCATCCAGGCAGTGCAGGATCTGGAAAAGATTGCCTATGAGTATGGAAATCAGGAGATCGAACAGGAACATCTTCTGTACGCTCTGCTGACCCAGGAGGACAGTCTGATCCTTAAGCTGATCGAGAAGATGGAAATTAATAAAGAATACTTTATCAATACAGTGAAAAGTGCGCTGGACGCAAAAGTAAAGGTGTCCGGCGGCGAGCTGAGGTTTGGCCAGTATCTGAATAAGGCGCTGGTAAATGCGGAAGACGAGGCCAGAGCCATGGGAGACGAATATGTTTCCGTGGAGCATCTGTTCCTTTCGCTCCTGAAACAGCCAAGCCCAAGTATGAAGAAGATTTTCTCTGAATTTGGCATTACAAGAGAGGGTTTTCTTCAGGCTCTGTCTACTGTAAGAGGAAATCAGCGGGTTGTCAGCGACAATCCGGAAGCAACCTATGATACTCTGAACAAATACGGCGAGGATCTTGTTGAAAAGGCAAGAAACCAGAAGCTTGATCCGGTGATCGGCCGTGACGCGGAGATCCGTAATATTGTAAGGATCCTGTCCCGTAAGACAAAGAACAATCCGGTTCTGATCGGTGAACCGGGCGTCGGCAAGACGGCCGCCGTGGAGGGGCTGGCACAGAGAATTGTGGCGGGAGATGTTCCCGAAGGCCTAAAAAATAAGAAAATTTTTGCTCTGGATATGGGGGCTCTTGTAGCAGGGGCCAAGTACAGAGGAGAGTTTGAGGAACGTCTGAAAGCTGTTCTGGAAGAAGTAAAGAAAAGCGAGGGAGAGATCATCCTGTTTATTGATGAGCTTCATCTGATCGTGGGAGCCGGCAAAACAGACGGCGCCATGGATGCGGGAAATATGCTGAAGCCAATGCTGGCAAGAGGCGAGCTCCACTGTATCGGAGCAACAACCCTTGATGAATACCGTCAGTATATTGAAAAAGACGCTGCTCTGGAACGGCGTTTCCAGCCTGTAATGGTAGATGAGCCGACGGTGGAGGACACTATTTCCATTCTTCGTGGACTGAAGGAAAGGTACGAGGTGTTCCATGGCGTGAAGATCACAGACAGCGCCCTTGTGGCGGCGGCAACTCTTTCCCATCGGTATATTACGGACCGTTTCCTTCCTGATAAGGCCATTGACCTGGTGGACGAAGCCTGCGCCCTGATCAAAACAGAACTGGATTCCATGCCTGCCGAGCTTGACGAGCAGAGACGTAAGATCATGCAGTTGGAGATCGAAGAGTCCGCACTGAAAAAAGAGACGGACAATCTGAGCAAAGAGCGGCTGGAAGATCTTCAGAAGGAACTGGCTGAGATGAAGGATCAGTTTAATATCCAGAAAGCTCAGTGGGATAATGAGAAACATTCTGTTGAAAAGCTTCAGAAACTGCGTGAACAGATAGAGGATGTAAACAAGCAGATACAGAAGGCCCAGCAGAATTATGATCTGGAAAAAGCAGCCGAGCTTCAGTATGGAGAACTGCCAAGACTGCAGCAGCAGCTTGAAATTGAAGAGCGGAATACGAAAGAGGGAGACCGCCGTCTGGTACACGAGGCAGTGACAGACGATGAGATCGCAAGAATCATCTCCCGGTGGACGGGAATTCCTGTGACAAAGCTGACAGAAGGCGAAAGGACGAAACTTCTGGGACTGGAAGATCAGCTTCACAAACGGGTGATCGGACAGGACGAAGGCGTCCGCCTTGTAACAGACGCTATCCTTCGTTCCAAAGCGGGGATCAAAGATCCTACAAAGCCCATCGGTTCCTTCCTGTTCCTTGGACCTACCGGAGTAGGTAAAACGGAACTGGCGAAGACCCTTGCGGAAACGCTTTTCGATGATGAGCAGAATATGGTTCGTATTGATATGAGTGAATATATGGAGAAATATTCTGTATCCCGGCTGATCGGAGCGCCGCCCGGATATGTGGGATATGAGGAAGGCGGCCAGCTTACAGAGGCAGTCCGCCGCAAACCTTACAGCGTGGTGCTTTTTGATGAAATCGAAAAAGCTCATCCGGATGTGTTCAATGTGCTGCTCCAGGTGCTTGACGACGGCCGGATCACAGATTCCCAGGGAAGGACAGTGGATTTTAAGAATACGATCCTGATCATGACTTCCAATATCGGTTCCCCGTATCTTCTGGAAGGAATCGACGACCAGGGAAACATTAAGCCGGAAGCCCAGGAAATGGTAATGAATGATCTTAAGGGCCACTTCCGTCCGGAATTTTTGAACCGTCTTGACGAAATAATTATGTTCAAGCCCTTGACAAAAGACAATATTGGTAACATAGTAGATCTGATGGTAAAAGAGCTGGACAATCGTCTGGCTGACCAGGAGCTTTCTCTTAAACTTACCGACGCTGCCAAGAATATGGTAGTTGATAAAGGATACGATCCTGTTTACGGAGCGCGTCCTCTGAAGCGGTATCTTCAGAACTACGTGGAAACTCTCGCTGCTAAGAAAATTCTTTCCGGAGACGTCCACGCAGGCGACACACTGGTGCTTGATGTGGAAAACGGAGAATTTGTCTGCCGAAGCGAGCATACAGGGGAATAAAATCTTCTGTAAAGGTCAGGAGCGTATAAGGGCAGGACAGATCCGAAACAGGATAAGGCTGGAAGAGAAGCTTCCTTATAAACAGAGGCAAAGGACGGGAATATATGATACCAAAGGATCCGGTTATTTTATTAAGCTATGTCAACACCCAGCTAAGAGATTATTATGATTCTCTGGAAGCGCTCTGCACCTGCAGAGGACTGAAAAAAAAGGAATTGGTGGAAAAGCTGAAATCTATTGATTATGAATATGACGAAAGGACAAATCAGTTCGTTTGATCTCGCATATGCGGCTCATATTCTAAAAGAATGAATAGAAAAAGACAGACGCTGTGAAGAATGAAACTTTCACAATGTCTGTCTTTTTTGCTGATGATCATGATATACTGCGTTTGATCTCAAGGAGCAGAAAAACCAGACTAACACCAAGCAGAATGTGTCCGATTCCTGCCATACCGGAAATAGACGCGTTCATTCCGGAGGAAAGCGGGGTTCCCAGAACCTGGAACACTCCCCGTACCACAAACATGACAGCAGTCAGATTCAGGCCGATATGATAGGCAATCAGTATCTTTCCGGTCTTTTTTCCGGTGAAAGAAAAATTCTTCTCCAACAACAGCAGCAACAGGAAAAATACCATGCCCAGCAGGAAGTAGTGCGTATGTACTACCCCAAGAGTGGTTTTGCCAGTAAATCCGTTGAATTTGGTAAATTCCCGATAAAATACGCCGCCGACCATTGCAAGAATGGCGTACAGCAGAGCTGTGTTCATATATCGTTTCATAGATCTTCCTCCTTTATTCGCATTTTAATACAGAGTCCGGCTGGTCTCTGAAATCTCTTCTTTTGTTACGACAATCTTTATGTTATCGCCCCAATATAAACAATGTACATGAACGCTGTTTTTCTGTCAAGAAAAAACAAACCGGTTCTCATGATCTCCCAGGTACATGGAAATAATTAGTCCTACTAAGAAATAAAATGTAAATAAACTGTGTATAAATCTTAAAAAAATATAAATTGCACAAAAATCACTTGCCTTTTTTGTGCATATGAGTAATATATATTATTAGCCGACTAATTAATTGAAATAGAATATGGGAGGTGATATTGTGGAACATATCAATAAAGATAAATTCAGATTTGCCTATTCTTTTATGGAAATCAATAAAGCATACGGCGCAAAGTGTTATCAGCAGATGATGAAGCTGGGAATACATCCGGGACAGGTTCCGTTTTTGATGCTTCTGTCCCAGAGAGGCGAAATGAGTCAGAAGGAAGTGGCCAGAGAACTTCATGTAAAACCGCCCACAGTAAACGTAATGGTCCAGCGGATGGAAAAAGCCGGATTTGTAAGAAGAAGGCAGGATGAAAATGATCAGCGGATATCCAGGATCCGTCTTACGGAAAAAGGGATGGAGATGAAAGAAAAGGTACTCAGCCATGTTGAGGAGAATGACAGATATATTCTCCAGAATTTCAGCGAGACTGAGAAATGCCTGCTGGAGCGTTTCCTGAAGCAGATTATAGAAAATATCAGATTAATTCCGTAGTCTAAGAATGGAAAATCAACAAAAAAGGAGAATCTGAAAAGTGATTAAGTTATTGAAATATTTAAAAAGGTCAGCCGGATATGTCGTCCTGATCGTGCTGCTTTTGTTTTTGCAGGCATACTGCGACCTGTCTCTGCCGGATTATACCTCCAAGATCGTAAATGTGGGAATCCAGCAGCAGGGTATTGAGGACGGTGTTCCGGAGAAGATCCGGACAGCTACAATGGACAGTCTGCGTCTCTTTATGGACGGGGAGGCTGTTTCGGATACAGAGGAAGCATACACACAGGAAGGCGATCTCTATATTCTGAAAGATGACATTGATGAGGAAACAAGGGAACAGCTAAACGAAGACTTCGGAAAACCGATGCTGATCCTTTCCGGTCTTTCCAAAGACAGCCAGGAGTCCCAGGCAATGATGGAACAGATGGGAATTCCGGAGGGAAGCAGTCCTGTGGAGGCTATTGCCCAGATGCCGGAAGAAGCACGGGAGAAGATGACTTCCGCAATGGAAGAAAAATTCGAGGAAATGCCGGACTCTATTGTCACACAGTCCGCGGTGGCTTTTGTGCGGGCGGAATACGAGGCTATTGGGGAGGATGTAGATGCGATCCAGATGAACTATATCAAATCCGCCGGAATCCGGATGGTGCTGATGGCTCTTCTGATCATGGCGGCTTCTGTTTCCGTTGTATTTCTTTCCTCAAGAGTGGCGGCGGCTCTGGGACATGATATCCGCAGAGATGTGTACCGGAAGGTCATCGGTTTTTCCAGCAATGAATACCATAAATTCTCAACGGCTTCGCTGATCACCAGAAGCACCAATGATGTGCAGCAGGTTCAGATGACTATGGCGATGATGTTCCGTATCGTGCTTTACGCGCCGATCCTTGGGCTGGGAGGAGTCTTAAGAGTACTTCAGACCAATTCCTCTATGACATGGATCCTGGGCGTAGGCGTTGTTCTGATCCTGGTTCTGATCGGCATGCTCTTTACTATTGCCATGCCGAAATTCACAAAGCTGCAGACATTGATCGACAAGTTAAACCTGGTTACAAGAGAAATTCTTACGGGAACCCTTGTCATCCGGGCATTCAGCAGAGAAAAGCATGAGGAGGAGAGGTTTGAAGACGCAAACCGTACTCTGACGAAAACAAACCTTTTTGTCAACCGGTGCATGACATTTATGATGCCCTGTATGATGCTGATCATGAACGGAATTTCTGTTCTGATCATTTATAACGGATCCTATGCGGTAGACGGCGGAAATATGCAGGTGGGCGATATGATGGCATTTATCCAGTATGCGATGCAGATCATTATGGCGTTCCTTATGATCACAGCTATGTCCATTATGCTTCCGAGAGCCAATGTGGCGGCGCTTCGTATCGTGGAAGTTCTGGAGACAAAGAACAGTCTGGAGGATCCGGAGCATCCGGTACAGCCTTCCGGAAATGAGAAAGGAACGGTAGAATTTGATCATGTATCTTTCGCTTATCCGGATGCAGGAGAAAATGTGCTGACAGATATCAGCTTTAAGGCAGAGAAAGGTCAGACTCTGGCTGTGATCGGAAGTACCGGAAGCGGCAAAAGTACTCTGGTGAATCTGATCCCCAGATTTTATGATGCTACTTCCGGAAGCGTCCGGGTGGACGGCGTGGACGTCCGTTCTATGTCCCAGAAAGACCTTCGGGACCGTCTCGGCTATGTTCCGCAGAAGGGTATTTTGTTCTCAGGAACTATCGATTCCAACATCCGTTATGGAAAAACGGACATTTCAGAACAGGAAGTGAAGGAAGCGGCAGAAATTGCTCAGGCGGCGGACTTTATTGAGGAGAAAAATTATCGGTACCAGTCTCCGGTAGCCCAGGGAGGAACGAATGTTTCCGGAGGCCAGAAGCAGAGGCTTTCCATTGCCAGAGCGATTGCCAAGAAACCGGAAATCCTGATTTTTGATGACAGCTTTTCCGCTTTGGATTTTAAGACGGACAGAACACTGCGAGAGGCGCTGAAAAAACATACCAAAGATACCACTACGATCATCGTAGCTCAGAGAATCAGTACGATTTTAAGCGCGGATCAGATTCTTGTGCTGGACGATGGAAAAATGGCAGGTCTTGGAACCCATAAAGAACTGATGAAGAATTGTGAGGTTTATCGTCAGATCGCCATGTCACAGTTATCAGAGGAGGAATTGGCAAATGAGTGAGCAGAGAAGAATGCCCGGAGGAAGAGGCATGGGCCACGGGGGCAGAGGTATGGGTCCTGTGGAAAAAGCCAAGGACTTTAAAGGAGCCATGAAAAAACTGTTCCGTTATATGGGACGGTATAAATTCCGGTTTATCCTGATGTTTCTTTTCGCAGTGGCAGGCACAGTTTTTAATATCGTAGGCCCCAAGGTCTTGGGAAAAGCCACTACAGAGCTGTTTACAGGGCTTGTGGCGAAGGTGAACGGCACAGGCGGCATTGATTTTGAAAAAATCGGGATGATCCTTCTGGGAGTAATGGCCCTTTATCTGGCAAGCGCTTTTTTCACTCTTGTACAGGGCTTTATGATGACGGGAATTTCCAACGATGTTACCTATAATCTGAGAAAGGATATCTCAAAGAAGATCAACCGGCTTCCGCTGAATTATTTTGAAAGCCGGACGCATGGAGAAATTCTTTCCAGAGTTACCAATGATGTGGATACGCTCCAGATGAGTCTGAACCAGAGTATGACTCAGCTCATCACTTCTGTAACGACTTTGGTCGGCGTTCTGGTGATGATGATTTCCATTAATATCTGGATGACCCTGGCGGCGCTTCTGATCCTTCCGGTTTCCATGGTGATCATTAATTTCGTTATGAAGAGATCGCAGAGATATTTCCGGGATCAGCAGAACTATCTTGGAAAGGTCAATGGACAGATCGAGGAGAACTATGGCGGACACAACGTGGTAAAGGTCTTCAATAAGGAACAGGATGTAGTAAACGAATTTGAGAAGGACAACAGGAAGCTTTATGAGTCCGCGTGGAAATCTCAGTTCTTTTCCGGCATGATGATGCCTGTCATGCAGTTTGTAGGAAATCTGGGCTATGTGATGGTAGCGCTTTTAGGAGGATTTTTTGCTGTCAGAGGAACCATAGAAGTAGGAGATATCCAGTCCTTCTTCCAGTATATCCGGAACTTTACGCAGCCGATCCAGCAGATCGCCCAGGTTACAAACCTTCTGCAGTCTTCAGCGGCGGCTTCCGAAAGGGTCTTTGAATTTCTGGAAGAGCCGGAGGAGGATCAGACAGTGGAAAATCCGGTGGATATCAGCGGATTGACGGGAAATGTACAGTTCGAGCATGTTTCCTTTGGATATCATCCTGACAAGATGATCATCCATGATTTTTCTGCAGACGTAAAGGACGGACAGGAGATTGCCATTGTAGGCCCCACCGGAGCAGGAAAAACAACCATGGTGAAGCTTCTTATGAGATTCTACGATGTGAACAGCGGCGAGATTAAAATAGACGGCCACAATGTACGGGATTTCAACAGAAGCCAGCTCAGGGAGATGTTCGGCATGGTGCTTCAGGATACCTGGCTGTTCTCCGGAACCATTATGGAAAATATACGTTACGGACGTCTGGACGCCACAGACGAGGAAGTGATCGCGGCGGCAAAGGCGGCTCATATTCACAATTTCATCATGCAGCAGCCCGGCGGCTATCAGATGGTGCTGGATGAGGAAACAAGCAATATTTCTCAGGGACAGAAGCAGCTTCTGACCATCGCGAGAGCGATCCTGGCGGACAACAGGATCCTGATCCTGGACGAAGCGACGTCCTCCGTAGATACAAGAACGGAAATGCAGATCCAGAAAGCTATGAACAACCTGATGAAGGGAAGAACCAGCTTTGTGATCGCCCATCGGCTTTCTACCATCAGAGACGCCGATCTGATCCTTGTTATGAAGGACGGCGATATCGTGGAGCAGGGCAGTCACCAGGAACTGCTGGAAAAAGGCGGATTTTACGCAGAATTGTATAACAGCCAGTTTGAACAGAAAGCGGCAGGATGATAAAAAATCTCCCGGACCACGGATGAAAAGCGGTTCGGGAGATTTTGTGTTCTCAGCTTAAATGAGATATTTTGTCCTGATAGAGATCCAGAATATCCTGCAGTGTAATCTTTTTCATTTCTTTTTCTGCCGTCTCCTGTATCCTGTCAAAATACTCCTGAAGGGAAAGCTGGATATAAATTCCTACGCCGCATTCCGGATTGGTGTGGGTATCCAGATGGAGAAGGGGCTTGCTTCCCTCCACAGCTTTATAGATATCCAGCAGCGTGATGGCGGACGGGGAGGTTGTCAGGGACGGGGTAGGGTGTCCCTGCACACTTGAGAGTAGTCCTGCACGTCGGAGAGAGGACATAAGCTGGCGAACACAGCCGGGATTTGTGTGAATACTTTCCGCGATGCTGCTGCTGGACAGAGAACCTTTAGGATTCAGAACAATAAAGGCCAGGATATGGACGGCATCGCTGACTCTTGTGGAATATCTCATAAATAATTCCTCCTTGAATGTTAATTTAATTATAACAATATGTTGACAAGTCCGCAAGGGAATGTTAGACTGAAATTAATGTTAAAAATAAATTTACAACAAACATGGGAGAATATTATGCAGAAAAACAGAGTTTTTGAAAATATGAGGAAGACGGCACTGGAGCGGCTGATGGGAAGAGACCCTGTAGAAATACAGAAAAATACCGGGATTGTTTTTGTTCCGGAGACCTCAGAATTCCGTTTGATCTCCATGGGACAGAATATCACGGTTACATGGCCGGAATATAGGATAAAGCCGGAATTGAATCAATGGCATCATCTGGCGGTGCTTCACTACATGGATATGGCAGATGGCAGCAGTCTGACCGGTGAACTGATGAGCTTCGGTGAACTGCCGGGAGGAATGGTGAGGGGAGGAGGATTTGACAGACTGTGTGAGCAGACTGTCAGTCACAATCTGGGGGATAGGTCCGAATCGGCCGTAAAGGAGATATGCCAGGCACTGGGCGGTAAAACTATATCCTGTAATGCTGATCTGGGAATCGTATTTCCGTTTCTTCCGTATTATCCGATAACACTGAAAATCTGGTTTGCAGACGAGGAAATCGCCGGAACAGGAAGAATGTTCCTGGATCGCAGCGCTGGTCATTTTCTTTCTGTTGAGGATGCAGTTACAGTAGGAACACTCCTGCTGGAAGAAATAGTGAAAAAAATATAAGAGATATTGTTCCCTTGTATATTAATGTCATGGATGGAGGAAGAAAAAGTGAGTTTTTATGAAGATCTTGTAATGCAGACGCAGATGAATTATTCCCGGCATTACAATTTGTATGCATCAGGAAGAATACCTTATGCGCTGGCAAAGAAAACAGAAATTCCTTATGAAGAACAGATTCGCCGGTTGGTGAAGGAAATAGCAGTGGCGGATTGTGTCCTGGTAGGCGGAGCCTCCGGTCTCTCAGCGGCAGGCGGCGGCGACTTTTATTATGAGGACAATGCTTCCTACAGAAAATATTTCGGCAAATATGCAGAGAAATATCATTTTAATGGAGCTTTTGACGGTATGATGCGTCCCTGGGATGACAGGGCAGAATTCTGGGGGTATCTGGCAACTTTTCTGCACACTACCCAAACGGCAGGAATTCGGGAGCCTTACCGGGATTTGGATTATCTTTTACGGGGAAAAGATTTCTTTATTCTTACTACCAACCAGGATACCCAGTTTGTAAAGCTGTATCCGGAGGACAAGGTGGCGGAAATCCAGGGCGATCACCGTTTCTTTCAATGCGCGGAGTGCTGTACAGATGATACCTGGGATGCGGTGAAGCCGGTGGAGAAAATGATAGAAGCCATGGGAGAGGGAACATCCGTTCCTGCAGAACTTATACCTCGCTGTCCGTACTGCGGAGGGGAAGCTTTTCCCTGGGTACGAGGTTACGGAAACTTCCTTCAGGGGAAAAGGTATGAGGAGCAGTATGAGAAAGTGTCCCGCTATGTGCTGGAACACAAAGATAAAAAGATTCTTTTCCTGGAGCTGGGCGTGGGAAGGCTGACGCCTATGTTTATCCAGGAACCCTTCTGGAACCTGACTTTGAGTTTGGCGGAAGCAAGATATATTGCGGTTAATAATAAATATGATTTTCTGCCCAAAGAAATTGAGGGTAAAGGCATGGTGATCGCAGGAGATATCGGGAAAGTCCTAGAGGATGCAGTGAAAACGGTCAAAGCGGAAAGCGCCTGTGGAGGTCAAATGGAATAACCAGATAAAGTAAACCAGAGTACCGGAAGGAGGAAATTTTTTGGATATCATAAAAGAAACAGCAGAAAAATTAAGAGAGGCAGATGCCCTGCTGATCGGAGCCAGCAACGGACTGTCCATTACGGAAGGACTGCATCTTTTTGCCGATAATCAGGCCTTTGAGGATTTGTTCAGAGATTTGAAGAGAAAGTATGGTCTTACATGTATTCTTCATGGAATGGGTGCGAAATGGCCTTCCGAAGAAGAAAAATGGGGATTCTGGAGCCGCCTTGTCCGTCGTTACTGCAAAGAATACCAGGAAACTCAGGTGATGACAGACCTGAAAGCAGTCATAGGTGAGAAAGACTGTTTTGTGATCACATCCAATGGGGAATGTCATTTTGAGATGTGCGGTTTTTCACCGGAGAAGATTTACGAGGTAGAGGGCAACTGGCTGACCATGCAGTGTGCCTCCCGGTGTCATGACAGTGTTTATCCGTGGGGAGATCTCGCGGAGAAAATGGCTGAGATGGAACGGGAAGGAAAAATCCCGGCGGATCTTGTTCCACGTTGTCCTGTCTGCGAAGGTCCGATGCAGGTTCATATGGCGATGGACGGGAATTTTATCCCCGATACGGAAAGCAGGAAACGTCTGGACAGTTTCCTGAAGCAGTATCATGAAAAGAAACTGCTGATCCTGGAACTGGGGATCGGCTGGAAAAATCAGCTGATCAAGGCGCCGCTCATGCGTCTGGCAGCCAGAGAGCCCCACGCTTTTTATGTGACAGTCAATCTGGGCGAAGTTTTTATTCCAGATGAGATTCGAGCAAAGTCTCAGGGATTGGACGGCAATCTGGCCGAAATTCTTCATAAGTTGTCGGAAGAGATGACATCATGATTATTGTCCTTTGATGACTGACGGCTGCCTTCCGTCATGGATGAGATAACTCTCCAGCCCCGCCCGTATGAACTGGTCGATGGCCTGCTGGATCCGGGTCCAGTCCTGACAGTTGTTTTTCAGCATACGTTTATTGATCGCCAGACATCCGTTCATCTGGAAATACAGGACAGCTTCCGCCTGTTCATAGGAAAGGAGGCTGTTCTGCATGAGCCGGGTAACGAAATCTTCCTTGGACAGCTCGCAGAGTCTGTCCAGGAAGCGGGCGGAGGCGATCTCATCAAAGAAAAGAATACGGTATTCCGGATTTTCCTGCACCTTCTGACAAAAAGGATAGGTGCATCTTGTTTTTTCCGGACACATCACATGGTCGTAGACCTTCGTGGTATCCTGTACAAGCATGTCTATAATATCGTCCAGCACGTCGTCCAGATCATAATAGTGAAGATAAAAAGTTCCCCTGTTAATTTCTGACAGTTTACAGATCTCTGTAACTGTGATTTTGGAAAAGGGCTTCTGGCGCATCATTGACAGAAGCGATTCCCTGATCACATTTCTTGTATAGCGGGTACGGCGGTCCGTTCCCTGATTTTTTTCTTTATTCTTCAATCAAAATCCCCCTTTTTCAAGACAGATTTCCGGATCTGTTCAGGAACCATACAGTCTGGTAAATCTGATGATTGAATTTCTTGTTTTTTTATCATAATATACGAAACAGAAAAAATCAACAGATTGTTCATAAATTTACCAGGTGTGCATAACAGTTCTGACATAGGGATGAACTGTTGCAAATCTGAATCGACAGGAGGACATTATGGGACATATTATTGCAGTATCAGGAAAAGGCGGAGTAGGAAAAACAACACTCTGCGGTCTATTGATCCAGTATCTCTGTGAGTCCGGCAAGAAGCCGGTGCTCGCGGTGGATGCGGACGCCAATTCCAATCTTAACGAAGTATTGGGCGTGGAAGCGGGAGTGACTCTTGGAGAACTCCGGGAAGAGATAGAGCGGGCGGGAACGGATCCCCGGTATAAAATTCCCGCGGGAATGACAAAGGCCGCCTGGCTGGAATGCAGGCTGGACGACGCGCTGACAGAAGAAGACGATTATGATCTGATGATCATGGGACGTTCCCAGGGTCAGGGATGTTACTGTTATGTAAATGGAATCGTGCAGACACAGATCCAAAAACTGCAGAGCCATTACCCTTATATTGTAGTGGATAACGAGGCAGGAATGGAACATATCAGCAGAGGAATCCTTCCAAATATGGAAATCGCCATTTTGGTAAGCGACTATTCCAGAAGAGGCGTACAGGCAGCGGGAAGGATCGCGGCGCTGATGAAAGAACTGGACTTTCATCCGAAGAAGGTAGGGCTGATCGTTAACCGCGCGCCGGAAGGAAAGCTGGATGAAGGAACCATGGAGGAAGTGAGAAAGCAGAATCTGGAGCTTCTGGGCGTGGTTCCCCAGGACGAGGACGTTTACCGCTTCGACTGTGAAGGCCGCCCCACCGTACAGCTTCCCAAGGATTCTCCGGTAAGGACCGCACTGAAAGGAATTATTGAGAAACTTGGATTATAACATAAACGGGCGGAGGAACAGATTTATGAAAATAGCGGTAACCGGAAAAGGCGGCGTGGGAAAGACTACGATTACAGCCGTACTTGCAAGACTGTACGCAGAAGAAGGAAAAAATGTGTTTGCGGTAGACGTGGATCCGGACGCCAATCTGGGATTGGCATTGGGATTTTCAGAGGAAGAACTGGAAAGTATCACTCCTGTCAGCAAGATGCGGAAACTGGTGGAGGAAAGAACGGGCGCTGACAGAAGCAACACTTTTTATAAAGTGAATCCAAAAGTAGATGATATTCCTGAAAAATATGGAAAAGTATGCAACGGTGTCCGGCTGCTGGTTCTCGGGACTGTAGAAACAGCAGGCGGAGGGTGCGTGTGTCCGGAAAATGTGATGCTGAAGCGGATTATCAATAATCTTGTCCTGCACAGGAACGATATTGTGATTCTTGATATGGAAGCAGGACTGGAACATCTGGGCCGTGGCACTACCGAGGGCATGGATCAATTCATCGTAGTGATCGAACCCGGCGCAAGAAGTGTACAGACTTACAGGAATGTGAAACGTCTGGCAGAAGGCCTGGGAGTAAAAGCGGTAAAGGTTATTGCCAATAAAGTCCGGGATGAAAAGGATGAAGAGTTTGTAAGATCCAGAATTCCGGCGGAGGATTTTCTGGGATGCGTGCATTATAATCCGGAAGTGGCAGAGGCGGACAGGGAGGGGATTTCTCCCTTCGGATTCAGTAGGGCGGCTACAGATGAGATCCGGGAGATCAAAAGAAAGTTTGATTCAGATATAGTTGGAAAGAAGGCGGAGAAATGATCGCGTTTGCAGATTGCCAGGACGTTAGAAAAATGACGGTGATCAGAGAAATCGACTGCCCGGTATGTAGAGCCAGAGACGGAATAGAGGTATTTGAGCGGGAAAACCAGACTGTGGGAGACAGTGTATGCGACCAGTGTGGGTATACCATACCGGAAGGGGTAGTGCTGGATCTGTTTCTGGAAGACAACGTTCCGGGAAGAACAAAGTAGAGCTTGCTGATGTTATTCTGTCTCTTATTAAAAATGAGGAGAATCAAAATACTGTATGACGAAATCAAGCCTTGAATATGTTATAATTTTATATAACATATTCAAGGTTTTTTTGTTATGAAAGATTGTAACAAAATTAAAAAACTTGGTACTAACGAGTAGAAAGGAGGTTGAAAGAGCAAGTGATTGAAGAAATATATAAGATGTATTCGCGAAAAGTTTTTTTGTTTTTATTAAGTAAGACAAATAATGAGGATATTGCAGAGGAACTTACTCAGGAAACTTTCTTTCAGGCTGTTCAATGTATTGACAAGTTTAAGGGAAATAGTTCTATATTGACCTGGTTATGTGGAATTGCTAAAAACGTCTGGCTGAAAGATTTAAGAAAACGCCAGAAAACCGTATCGATAGAGGATAATATCCCGGAAATAACGAATAAAGAACACATGGATGTTCAATGGGAACAAAAAGAAATCTTACAGTTGATACATGGTATGGATGAGCCGGTTCGGGAAGTAATGTATTTAAGGCTGATCAGCAACTTAACTTTTGCTGAAATCGGAGAAATAATCGGTAAAACCGAAAATTGGACAAGAGTAACTTTTTATAGAGGAAAACAAAAAATTGTAAAGGAGATTTTAAAAAGATGAATAAAGAACTTCCTTGCTATGTTATTTCTGATTTGTTACCGTTATATCAGGATGATATATTATCAGAACAAACGAAAAAAGACATTGACCGACATTTAAGCGGATGCGAAGAGTGCCGAAAAAAGTTGCTGGCAATGAAAATGCAGATAGATGTTCAAAGCACTGATGTTGAATTAAAGAGTAATCCCTTGAAAAAGGTGAAATTCTATCAGAAAATGCTGACGGCTTTGGGGGCGGTGATAGCCTTTGTTTTGGGTGCATGTGCTCCGATTGCCATATTGGGGCTTACGGTTCTTAAACGGGGAGAGATAGCTGCTTATCAAATTGAGAGAGTGAAAAGTCTTTGGTATATATTGGCTTTGTGGAGCTGTGTTGCAGGAATTGCGGTATGCGTGATTTATTTTTTATTACTACTACTTATCAGGAAAATAATTGGAAAAAAGTGATTTTTTCAATACCAGGAGGGATGAAAATGAAATATAAGTGGAGACGAATCTGTGTAATAGCAGGGATGATAGTGCTATGCCTTTTGGCATCCGATGTAGCTGGAAACAACAGTCAGGATTTCGAATCAGGGGCAGATATAAAGTCAGAGATATCAAAGGAAAGGATGCTTGACATCATACAGGATATATCGGCCGCGCCCCACCCGGTAAATTCAGAACAGATCCAGAATGTAAAAGAATATATTGTAAAGTGTTTTGAGAAGATGGGATATCAGGATATCGAATACCAGAGATTTGAATATAACGATGCCAATAATGAAAACGCGATACGGCGCTCCTCACAGACTGATCTGTTTTTGGCGCCGACAGCAGAAGATGTTGTTGCTGACGGTTCTGGCGAAAATATCATTGTAACCAGGTATGCTTCAGCAGATACAGATAAAAATTTAATAATAAGCGCGCATTATGACAGTTCGCCTGAATCGGCAGGAGCTAATGACAACGGCTCCGGCGTTGCGGCAGTTATGGAACTGGCAAGGATCTTAAAGGATGCTGATATACCCTATAATTTAAAATTTATTATGTTCTCCGGAGAAGAAAAATATATGCTGGGTTCCAGGTGGTATGCGGGCAATTTATCTCAAAGCGATCAGGATAACATAGTTGGCGTAATAAATATTGACAGTATTGCCGAAACAAGCGATCTGGGCTATATGGTAATGGTCAGCGGAAATAAAACAAGCGATGATATTGTAGAATATAATGAGGAAGATATAGAAAAACTGGCGGAGTTAAACAAAAATGAAATATCTGAACTATTTATGGAAAACGAAAGATTCCGCCTGACGATGGCGGTGAACAGCGATCATTATCCCTTTTCTCTGCTGAATATTCCGGCTGTTTCCATAGTCCAGGACTGGGAAGATGGATTAAGTGTAAACGACAGCTCAGATATGATAGAAAACCTGGATCCGGACAGACTTGAGGAGGTGGTCGGGCTGGTCCTGGAAGTCGTTTTTAAATTATAGCGTCAGCCAGCCCTTTCTGCTTATGCGAACACCGCCATCAGAAGCGTGCCGGCCAGCATAAGAATCAGGCCCAGTACAGCTTTGCGGGAGAGTCTTTCATGAAATACAAAATAGGAAAAAATAACCGTCAGAAGCAGGCTCATTTTGTCGATGGGTACGACTACGCTGACGATTCCGTTCTGGATGGCGTGATAGTAACACAGCCATGAGGCGCCTGTGGCAATTCCGGACAGGGAGATAAACAGCAGTTCTTTTTTGTCCAGGACCTTCAGTTCCGGCAATTTCCCTTTGACAGCGACGATCAGCCATGCCATGACCAGCACGACGATTGTCCGGACAGCGGTGCCGAGATTGGAGTCTACGTTGGAAATACCGATTTTGGCAAGTATGGAGGTGAGGGCGGCAAATACGGCGGATCCGACAGCGTAGAGAATATAGACGCGGCTCCCGGCTTTTTCCGCCCCTGTTTTTTTCTCAACCATAAGGATCACACCTGTCCCCAGCATGGCTGTTCCTGTCAGTTTTCCTGCCAGATGGTCTGTTTCCTGAAATAAAATCATTGCCAGAAGAACTGTGAGTACGGTACTTGATTTGTCAATGGGGACGACTTTATTTACATCGCCGATGGAGAGTGCTTTGAAATAACACATCCAGGACGCTCCCGTAGCGGCTCCGGACAGCAGAAGAAAGAACAGTTCTCCAGGGCGGATCCGGGATATTGTGTCTGCCGAACCGGTTATGAAGACCATGATCCAGGCAAACAGAAGGACAACAATGGTCCGGAGTGCTGTCGCTATATCAGAATCTGTCTTTTTGATTCCGCATTTCGCCAGTATTGCCGTAAGGCCGGCAAAGCCTGCTGACATGATAGCTGCAATCATCCACATTTTTCCGATGCCTCCCATAAATGTTTTACTGAAAGAAATATACAGCCGGAATATAATTCTGTCAAGGTTCCCAATCTGCCTGCGAACCTGAAAGAAAGATATTCTATTGACATTTCTACTGTTGTAGAATATAATAATTCTACAACAGTAGAAAAAATATTGAGATAGGATAAATAAACGAGAAAGGAGTCTGCCATGAAGGACGATCACATTATGAAACGTCTTCCGGAGAGGGAACTTGAGATCATGCAGATTATCTGGAGGGAAACGCCGCCCGTCTCCCGGATGACTGTGGAAGACGCGTTGCAGAAAGCGCATTCCCTGGCGCCTACCACGATCCTTACCCTTCTGACTCGTCTTTGCGGTAAAGGATTTCTTTCTATGGAGAAAGATGGCCGTATGAATCTGTATGTGCCTCTGATTTCAGAGAAAGAATATCTGGCGGCAGAGAGCAGAGCGTTTCTGGACAGGCTGTTCCACGGATCTGTGGCGGGATTCGCCGCGGCGCTCTGCGACAGCGGGATTACGAAAGAGGAAGTGGAGGAACTGAAGAAGCTGCTTGAGAAAGGAGAACTGTAAATGTCGGAGACTGTTCTTGTTTATACATACCGTATTTTCTGGGCGCTTTTTCTGAGCTTTATGCTCATATGGGGATTCCGATGTTCCTGGCAGGCAGAAAATATAAAAGATTATTCCGGCGTCAGAGAGGATACCGCGGTGATATCTCTTGATCCGGCTCTTTTCCCAATGCTGCTTGCGCTGTGTACATTTCTGTATCTGATTCTGTGGAGGGAAAAGGGGGCAATGTATCTTCTTGCCATGATCACAGATATTTTTCTGTTCATCTGTATTTATTTTACCCTTCTGATTCTTTTTCTTCCCGTCCTGCGGAAGCATTATACAGCAAGAACCTGCGTCGCTTTATGGCTGATCCCCATGCTGCTGTATTATCAGCCCAATATAATGTTTATCTCAGCACCCCTTCCTGCGGCCGCGATCCTGTATATTCCCGGGGAGATCCTCAGAATATGTTTCAGTGTCTGGATTGCAGGCTTCGGGATTATTCTGGCTGTGCAGATAATTTCACATATTCTTTTTGCCAGTGAACTGGAACGGAATTCCTATCCGGTGGAAGCCCCTGAACTTCTGGCAAAGTGGGAATCTGTGAGAAAAGAGATGAATTGCAGGCCGTCTTCCAGACTGCGGTACTCCCCGGCGCTGACTACGCCCCTTACCGTAGGCCTGAGAAAGAAGAAAAGAGTTACTTATCTACTGGAGAGGGAATATACAGAGGAAGAACTGAAACTGATTTTTTCTCATGAACTGTATCATGTACAGAGAAATGACACCCATACAAAATTTTTTCTGAAATTCTGCAATGCTCTGGGGTGGGTCAATCCCCTCGTATGGGCGGCGGTAAAGAAGGCGGAGGCCGATCTGGAACTAGCCTGTGATGAGATCGTACTGAAAAACGCAGACGGCGCTGAACGCAGGAGATATGCGGAACTTTTGCTGTCAACAGCAGGGGAATCCAGAGGTTACACTACCTGCCTGTCCGCATCTGCGAAGACGCTCCGGTATCGTCTGAAAGAAACACAGACAGCAAGAAAGAGAAGAGCCGGATTCATCCTTTTATTTACAGTCATGTTTGTCAGTTCTCTCGCTGTGGGAAAGATCGCGATTGCCACGGAGAGGGGAACCACAGGAGAGATCACGGGTCTGAACATGACGGATCTTACGGAAGCGTCTGCCGGTTTTGGAAGAGGCAGTGAAGAATCCTGTGAGATCAGGGATGTGAAGAGTCTCTCATCTTATCTGTCCGGACTGCAAATGGAAACAGTTCTCTCTTCCTATGGAACAGGAAACAGTCCGCTGGAAGGCGAAAATACTCTGTATGGAAAAATGGGAACCGCAGGCGAGATATTCTATATTCACGACGATTACCTGGAAATATATGATTCCGGTTGCGCCGGTCAGACGGTACAGTATCATTTCGTGGAGCCGTTGGATTGGGAATATGTACGGGCGCTGTGTGAAATGGAGGGATAAAATGCAGTACATAAGTCATTATGAATCCCCGCTGGGGAATATACTACTGGCAGCTGACGAAGCCGGCCTTACCGGACTATGGTTTGAGGACCAGAAATATTATGCCGCAGATCTGGACAAAGAACATGAAGAAAAAGAAATTCCTTTATTTGAAACCGCTAAGCAGTGGCTTGACATCTACTTTTCAGGAAAAGAACCGGATTTCTCTGTGCCGCTGCATTTTATCGGAACTGATTTTCAGAAAGAGGTGTGGGAAATCCTCTGTACAATCCCTTATGGACAGACTATGACATACGGCGGGATCGCAGAACGGATTGCCGCGTCAAGGGGCGTTTCCCGTATGTCCGCCCAGGCTGTGGGAGGAGCGGTAGGACATAACAAAATTTCAATCATAGTTCCCTGTCACCGTGTCGTCGGGACGAACGGGAGTCTTACCGGGTATGCGGGCGGTATTGAGAGAAAAATGAAACTGCTGTCGCTGGAGAAGGCGGATACAGAGCATTTCTTCCTCCCGAAGAAGGGCACGGCTCTGTAAAATATTTAAGAGAAAAGGGAAAAAACATGGACAGAAAAAAAGTACAGTCTTACCTGAAAAATAAAAATATACATCTGATTACAGAAGCAGACGACAGGACGATCGCAGAAATCGTCCGGACAAATCTGGAGAAATATCATCTGGACATTCCGGGTACAGCCTATTTCGATCCGGAACTTGATCATCTGAGCGAATACTATGACAGAAACCCGGAACAAAGGGCATACTTTATCCTTACAGATGAGACCGGTGAAGTGATCAGCGGAGCAGGGTTTGCGGAATTTCCCGGTTTTGAACAATGCGTGGAGATTCAGAAGCTTTATGTGGCGGATGAATGGAAAGGAAGAGGATACGGAAAACTGCTGCTCAAGACCGTAGAGGAATGCGCCCGGGAAGCAGGATTTAAAAGTCTCTACCTGGAAACCCATTCCAACCTGAAGACGGCTATGCATATGTATGAAAAATATGGATTTCAACTGATAGAGAGACCGGAAACTGTGGTGCACAGTACCATGGACCGGTTCTATATGAAAGAGATTTGAAAGAACAGAAGCGAAAATATCCGGCAATGAAGCCAGTTTGAAAAAAGAGAACTTCCCAGAACGCTTCATCCGGAAATGCCCTGCGTGGTGTATCGGGGCAGATGGACATAATTTTACGGGGAGGGTGAAGCAATATGAATCTGGATCTGCTTTTTCTGTCTAGTGAACAGGAAAATATATATACAATTTTTTCAATAGATAAGCAGGCAGTTGTGTGATATACTGAGGTTGACTAAAAGATGCTCTGGATTTGACGGGAGGCAGATGCCATGCCATTATTTGACAACGAAAACCGGATTTTACAGATTGAAACAGAAAAAGAAGAGATTTTTCAATATTTGAAAAACCCGCTGATCAGTCAGCCGTTTACAGAGGACTTTGCCAGAAGGTTCTCATGGAGTACGAACGCAATTGAAGGAAATACTCTGTCACTGGAAGAAACGATTGCAGTGATCGATTACGATGAGGTAAGGTCGAATCATACCTATTCCGAGTATACAGATGCGAAAAATGCTTACCATGCAATTCGGAAAATGCTGATCCCATTTGAGAAAAAAAACATTGAGGAAGATTGGATCAGGCAGGCGAACGGTTATATCAGACATATGCAGGGCGAGTATAGAGACAGGACAGTTTATATTGGAAACCTGTCGGAAGCCATATACTACCCGCCGGACCCGCAGGATGTTCCACAACTTATGAAAAGATGGGTCAGAGAAGCCAATATAGAAGCAGCCACAGTGAAAGAGCTTTTTGAAAAAATCGCGGCCAGTCATGTCAGGTTCGAGCGCATCCATCCTTTTTCAGATGGAAACGGCAGGACCGGACGGATGATCGTGAATCAGCAGCTGATCAACAGTGGTTTTCTGCCTGTCTCAATCCCGCCCACCGGAAAGTACAGAGAAGCATTCAGAAGGTATGACAAAAGTGAAGACCTCTCAGAAATGGTTTATGTCTTGTTAAAAAGCGAACTGGATTCTTTTGACAGAGTCCGCAGCCTGGCACAGAAATTTGCCCTGGACCGGGAAAAACAGAAATCGGAGACAATTTCGTAGTATTATTGCGGGATGTGAAACATGCAAAAAGAGACAGGCGGCATCCGCCGTGTGGCGGAAAACAAAAAAGAATATCTGGACCTGCTTCTTCTGGCCGATGAGCAGGAAGACATGATCGACCGTTACCTGGAACGGGGAACGATGTACATCCTCGAGGATAACGGAGTGAAAGCGGAGTGCGTGGTAACAGATGAAAGAGACGGAATCCTGGAGATCAAAAATCTGGCTGTGGCGCCGGAATGCCAGCGGCGGGGATACGGAAGACAGATGATCCGCTTTCTGGAGGAAATATACCGGGGAAGATATGAGATCCTGCAGGTGGGGACAGGGGACAGTCCGCTGACTGTTCCGTTCTATGAAGCCTGCGGCTTTGTGCGATCCCATACCATCCCCGGTTTCTTTACAGAGCACTATGACCATCCGATCTTTGAAGGCGGCACACTCCTGACAGACATGATATACCTGCAAAAGAAACTATAAAATATCAGATTAGGTCAGTTTACAAGGAACTACACGCAGACCATGAAACGGGCTGCGGTGCTTTATGCGTCCTGTTTTCGGAGAACGGCGGCAGGTATATGAAAGCCTCGTCCCTTGTCCTACGCTCCGATTTGTGGACAAAATGTCCCGAAGTTGTGGCCACATTCCCGGAAAAGTAGCAGGACAGTGGGCAACTGTCAAGGCTGAAATGGACGGGTTTGCACCCGGCCTTGACCGTTGACTGGCTCGGATGACTTTGCTATTTTTATCGAATTGCATATTTGTAAATTGCATTGATATGTACTTGGAGTGTATTTACGATTGGAACATTAACATCTTCGGGCTTTATGGCAAGTGGCAGCTCCGTACAGCCGAGAATGAGTGCATCTACATTTTCTTTTTCAATATATTTATTTGCTAGTGCAATCATTTTCTCTTTATCGCTTGGAATTACTATGCCATTCTCTAAATTGGGGTATATCAGTTTCCCTAATAGAGATATTTCTGCGTTAGATGGGATAACCGCTTTTATCCCGTTTGCTGTTAATGCTTTTTCGTAAAGACCGCTACGCAAAGTTGATTCTGTGCCAAAGATAAGTGCCTTTTTGAAACGAAGCCGCTTAAGTTCCTTAATGGTTTCCTCCACAATGCTAATTACAGGTAGCGGGAAATTATTGCATATTCTATCCCACACAATATGTTCTGTATTTGCAGTAATAGCAGCAATCTCTGCACCAGCCGCTTTCAAATTAGTGAGGCTGGAAAGTAAATATTCTCCTAAAACTGAATAGTCGCCATTTTCGAGCGCCACATCATGTTTAAGCATATTTACACTATCAATCACAATTTCTGGATATACGCTGTTATTTTGCTCATTCAAACTTTTTTGTATAATTCCCAAATAATACTCTATTGTTGAAGCGGGGCCAATCCCTCCGACAAGTCCTATTTTCTTCATTTAGTTACCCCTTGTACACTGACGCTGACATTGTATAGATCATTTGTTCTCAAAATTGGAATGGGCGGAAAGCCATTTTAGGACTTCCCCCTCGATAATTTGGGAGCTATCACGCTATAATCTTGTAATCTGCATTTTCAAGTGCTGTTATCGCCTTTTCATAATTTTCCTTTTTTATTAGAAGATAGTCCGTATTATAAGTGGATACCACAAAGATTGAAATATTATTATCTGCTAAAATAGCTGCAATTTTAGATAGTATTCCAATTAACGAAAATTCCAAAACACCTTGAATGCGAAGTGCCTTCCAGCCATCATCACGTTGAATTACATTGGATGGGATCTCGCTTGTGATACAAACAAGTGACTTCTCTTCGTCAGTCTTTCCGATAAAACTATACTCGGAATCCAAATTTACAAGTGAATAATCTTCTACCTGACATACTGAAAATTCTTGATGAATTTTTTTAATTTCCATAATATTCTCCTCCAAATTTTGATTTGCTGTTCTTTTATTTTCTACCTCGCTGTGGCTTTGGATTTTTCAGTAAATCCGATTTCTGTGCAATCCGTTTCAACCACTTTTTTTCTTCCCCGGACCGATTCCCATAGTTCAGCTTGAGCCGCCTGCAGATAAACGCTATCGCCGCCTGTTACGAGTCACTGAAGAAATCGTCTTTATGAGCTTCCCGAAGGTCAAGGGCTATCTTGCTTATGTCCTGCTGTATCACATAGTGGCAAAAGATGTCATCATCAATGTGAGCAGCGATAAGCTGCCTTAACTGCGGGTCGGTCAAGCCGGGATTATGCTGTTTCATAATTGTTGCGCTCACAGCGTCCACAATGGTGTTTGCGCTCTGCACCTGATAGTAACTGCCTAAAGCAGACTTGGAGAGGTGTTTTTTTCCGCAAGCTATTCCAGCGTCCGGCCACGCTCCACACACAGGTCTTTTAGGCGTTCTTGAATGGTTAAGGCCAGCCATCCCTCCTGTCTGTTCAATGAAATAATTCAGCCTCTATTACTCGTCTTCATCATTTCCTTTCTTTGAATTATAAATGGCTCCAATAACGGCACCTACCGACAATCCAATTCCAATGTTATCAAATAGTAAACCTACTGCTGCACCAATGACCACGCCAATGGCTACATACATAGCTAATCTATCATCATTGCTCTTTTTAGAGTTCTTCTGCATATTCATCGCCTTAAAATCCGAGTTTCTTAATCTATGTATATCATTCTACCACAGTTCCAAGAGCGTGGAAACGGGGAGATTTCCTACCTTTCGGATATATGGGACCGGCGGCACACCTTCCGTCAGACCGTTACCCTGTATAGTCCTTGGTAAATTGTACTTTATAAAACAATAAATTATAAAACATCAAATACAAAACAAGAAATTACATATATACATCAGAAGTATGGAAGAAGAAAACAGCGGCTGCGGATATTTGGCAGATTTTCACAGTTTTGCGAGCATAGCGTATGACAAAAATCATCTGTCTGAGGACCGAAGGGACGAGTTTATGATTTTTGTCATACAAAAGGCGGCGGAGCAAAACTAAGAAAATCAACATATCCGCGGCCGCCGTTTTCTTCTCATATCCACTACTTTTTCCCGTAAACCTGGACTTGTCTTTCCCTGTCTGCTATAATGAATTTTACAGATTCCGGAAGGGGACCCTGTATAATTGCACATATAATTTACGAAACAGGAGGAAAACAAAATGATCGTTACAACGACAAGTTATATAGAAGGAAAAAAAGTGGAGGAATATAAAGGAATCGTTTTCGGAGAGGTGATCACCGGTGTGAATGTGCTGAAGGATTTTGCGGCGGGAATGAGAAACTTTTTCGGCGGCAGATCCCAGTCTTATGAAAATGAGCTGACGGCGGCCAGAGAAGAAGCCCTCCGCGAAATGGAAGAGAGAGCGGCCCAGCAGGGGGCAAACGCGGTGATCGGCGTGGATATTGACTACGAAGTACTGGGAGCGGACAATGGGATGCTCATGGTGACTGCCAGCGGTACGGCGGTTGTGGTCCGTTAGTTCTATGGGCGGAAGAAAGAACGGCAGGGAATATCTCAGCTATGTGCTGGAATGTCTGAACCGCAGGCTTGCAGAAGTGCAGGAAGCCCTTGACGCGGGAGCGAAAGAAATCGAGGACATGCATGATTATTACTGGGAAAACTACACCGAGATGGACCAGTACGGATATGAGGAATTTGATAACCGGCAGGCTCTTCTTCAGCAGGTAAACGCAAATGAAGAGCAGCGGCAGCTTCGCCGGAGATTTCAGAAAATGCTGGACTCTCCCTTTTTCGGACGGGTGGATTTTACCTACCACGGAGAAGAAGAGCCGGAGGAGTTTTATATCGGCATCGGGAATTTTTCGGAGAGGGCGGGAAGCAGTCCCCTGATCTACGACTGGAGGGCTCCGGTCAGCAGCCTCTTTTATGATTATGACAAAGGTCCGGCGGAATACGAAGCGCCGTCGGGTATATTTAAGGGTCTGATAGAGTCAAAATGGCAGTATAAGATCCGGCGAGGCCGTATGGTTTATGAATTTGAAAGCGATATCAAGATCGACGATGAAATTCTGGGAGCAGAACTTGGCAGCAGCGGAGAAGTTCAGCTTAAGAATATCATCCGCACGATCCAGAAAGAGCAGAACGCTATCATCCGCAATACGAAGGACAGGATTATGGTGATCCAGGGATCAGCCGGCAGCGGCAAAACCTCCGTGGCCCTTCACCGCATTGCCTATCTTCTTTATCATGACAGGAAGAATCTCAGATCCTCCAATATCCTGATCCTTTCTCCCAACAGTGTATTTTCTGATTACATTTCCCATATTCTTCCGGAACTGGGAGAAGAGAATATACGGGAGATGAGCTTCGATCTGTTTGCTTACCGGAATCTTCAGGATACGGCGGCAGACTGCGAGGATAAATACGATCTGATCGAGAGGTCGGTACAGGATCCGGCTGCTATGGAGCGGTTCCGGGAAAAGCAGTCCCCGGAATTTATCTCCCGTCTGGACCGTTTTATCATGGAACTGGAAGACGAGCTGATGAATTTTCAGGATGTGGAATACAGGGGATTCGGCAAAAAGGAGTCAGAGATTATCCGTCTTTTTTATTTTAAGTTTTCAGAAATCCCGCTGCTTTCCAGGATGGACGCTGTTGCGGAATATTTTATCGACGAACTGGAAACACTGCGGCAAAGGGATCTTTCAGAGGAGGAGCGGGCAGAGGCGGAAGAAAAATTTTCCAGAATGTATGAAACGAAAGACTTCTATCTGCTGTACAGCCGCTTTCTGGAAAGAGAGGGATACCCTCCGCTGCCGAAGCGTCCCCTGGAAAAAAGAAAACTTTTCTATGAGGACGTTTACCCTGTCCTTTATCTGAAGAACTGTCTTACAGGAAACAGAGAAAATAAGGAGATCAAACATCTGGTTGTAGACGAGATGCAGGATTATACCTGGGTGCAGTATCTGCTTTTGAAAAGGCTGTTCCCATGCAGGATGACCATCCTTGGCGACAAAGCCCAGACTATGGAAGACCGGCAGCAGGATGTGCTTGCTTTTCTTCCAAAGATCTTCGGAAGGGATATCCGGATCATCCATATGAACCGAAGCTACCGGAATACGGTGGAGATCGCGGAATATGCCAACAAAATCGCCGGGATCAAAGACATGGATCTGTTTGAACGGCATGGCGCTCCCGTAGGGGAGGAGACGGTCCAAAATGTACAGGAAGCGCTTGACAGAGTATGGGAGTCCTGGAACAGGGATAAAGAGCGGCTGGAAACAGCGGCGGTTATTTTCTTTACTGAAAAAGAAGCCGGAGATGCGGCCCGGTATCTTATGGAAAAAGCAGGAGAGAAGAAAAATGATATTTCCTATATGGACAGAAACAGCAGGAACTTTCAGAGAGGGCTGACCGTGACGACTTTTTATCTGGCAAAGGGATTGGAGTTTGACCGGGTTTACGGGATCTTTTCCGGAAAAGAGGACGTGGCTCTGAAAAGACAGGCCAGATATATCACGGCCACCAGGGCGCTTCACGAACTGGAAATGTATACGCTTTCCGGAAAAAGGTAAAGGAACGGAGGGTTTTTCCAGAGAACCCCGGAAGAAAGTTTCTTATATGTTTACAGCTTTTTCATACTATTTTCACATTACAAAGCGGAAATTTCATTGACACCCATGTAATAAAATTGTAAACTATACAAGAGGGTTTTGGGTATAATCAGAATTTTTAAGGAGGATATCATGAAAAATAAAAAATTACTTGCGGTATTAGCGCTTGCAGTATCTGCCTCTGTTTTGATGGCAGGATGCGGCTTCGGCGGAGATGAACCGGAAGAGCAGGTGGAAGTGACAGCTACTCCTACTCCGGAAGCGACTCCTACACCAGAGGCAACGCCGACAGTTGCTCCGGATGTACAGGATACAACTTATACTTCCGCAGATGGAAGCGTCTCCATTAAACTTCCGGATGCTACCTGGGCCAATAAGACGGACGAGACGAATACGCTCAGCTTTGAATCTCCCAATGTGGGAAATATTCTGATCCTGCATGGCCAGGGTGAAGAGACAATGGCTGCCACAGTGATCCCCAGCACACAGGATATGGCTGTGTCTCTGGAACAGGCGGATAATGACAAAGTGCAGGGAACAGATTTTGAAATACAGAATTATACTGCCAACGACGTAAACGGCATAGGCGTGTACAGTTATGTGACACATATGCTGAATACAGAAAAGAGCGATGGAAACCTGTATGTGATCCATAAGGTATTTGCCAATGCAGAGGAATATTACAGCATCGAGGCTTCTGTGAAAACGGAAGAAGCGCTGGCGTCCGCACAGGCCGCAGTGGATTCTTTCCAGATTCTCGGAAATTCTACGCTGAAAGAGGCGGCTCCCGGAACAGCGGCTTCTGCAGACAATAACGCAGCGGCAGGAACAGACGCGGCAGCGGGAACTGACGCCAATGCCGGAACAGACGCAGCGGCGGGAACAGATGCCAATGCAGGTACGGACGCGGCAGCCGGAACAGATGGAACTGCGGACACCTCTTCAGGAGACGGTTCAGGCGGCTCAACCACGATTCCTAACTCAGCAGGATTTACGGACGAGCAGCTTACAGATACCAATCAGACAAGAACGATCTACCGCAATTCCGACGGTCATCCGCTGGTCATCCAGCCGGACGGAAACGGAAACTGGGTAGACTTTGACGGTAATACCTATACCTTTACCGGAGAACAGGACGCATATGACGCGGAAGGCAACAGCTACTACTGGCATGGAGAAGGCGCTGACGTTTATTACATGCCTGTTCAGTAAGCAGCACAGGATAACTGAAGACACGTGAATATTTTAAGGCAGGTGAGAGATCATCTGCCTTTTTATCAGAAAAAAAGGCGCCTGTCCTGCAAACAGAAAAGACAGATGCCATTCCAAAGAAGGAGAAAAGATATGGAGAGCTATGGAAGATTCGCGCAGGTGTATGATCTTTTTATGGATAATGTAGACTATGCAGGGTGGGCGGATCATCTGGAAAAACGCCTGAAAACAGCGGGAATTGAGAACGGCCTGGTGCTGGAGCTGGGCTGCGGCACAGGAACAATGACGGGATTGCTTGCGCAGAAAGGATATGATATGATTGGTGTGGACAATTCAGAGGAAATGCTTGCGGAAGCAATGGAAAAGAAAGTGGAGTCCGGCCTTGATATTCTTTATCTTATGCAGGATATGCAGGAATTTGAGCTTTACGGAACCGTCCGCGCCGCAGTCAGCGTCTGTGACAGCCTGAATTATATTACGGACCCGGAGGAGTTAAAGCAGGTATTTTGTCTGGTGAATAACTATCTGGATCCAGGCGGATTATTTTTGTTTGACATCAATACCGTCCATAAGTACCGGGACGTGCTGGGGGATACCACCATTGCCGAGGACAGGGAAGAGGCCAGCTTTATCTGGGAGAACAGTTACGATCCGGAGAGCCGGATCAATACATATGAGCTGGCGGTTTTTCTGCCAAGGGAAGACGGACTTTATGAAAAGTGCGAAGAGCTTCACTGCCAGAGAGGATATGAGAAGGCGGAAATAGAAAAGCTGCTTAAAGAGGCGGGAATGGAAATAGAAGGAGTCTATGAGGCGTATACGGACAAACCGGCGTCGAAGGATAGTGAAAGGCTGCTTTTTATTGCAAAAGAGCATGGAAAGCAGATTGAGAAATAAGCAGGATATTAAGACCGGGGAGATATCCGCGGCAGACAGTTTCAGGAGGAAAGATGAAAGATTATATTGTAAGAGCAACAGCGGCAGGCAGTCAGGTAAGAGCCTTTGCCGCGGTAACAAGAGATATTGTCGAGACAGCCAGGAAGGCTCATAATACCAGTCCGGTAGCAACGGCGGCTCTGGGGCGTCTTCTTACAGCCGGAGCCATGATGGGAGTGATGATGAAGGGTGAAAAGGACATCCTTACCCTTCAGGTTCAGGGGGACGGCCCTCTTAAAGGGATCACGGTAACTGCGGATTCTCAGGGCAGAGTAAAAGGATATGTGGGAAATCCTGATGTAATGCTCCCGCCAAACGCCAAAGGCAAGCTGGACGTAGCCGGGGCGGTAGGACACGGAATCATAAACGTTATCAAGGATATGGGGCTGAAAGAACCATATTCCGGTCAGGTGGCTCTTCAGACCAGCGAGATCGCGGAGGATCTGACCTACTACTTTGCAGTCAGCGAACAGGTTCCTTCCGCGGTAGGTCTTGGAGTGCTGATGAACAAAGATAATACAGTCCGTCAGGCAGGCGGGTTTATTATTCAGGTAATGCCTTTCGCTGAAGAAAGCACGATTGCGAAGCTGGAAGAAAATGTACAGAAGATCCAGTCCGTAACTACTCTTCTGGAGGAAGGACATACGGCGGAGAGCCTTCTGGAAAAAGTCCTGGAAGGATTTGACATAGAGATCACTGATCAGGTCCCCACAGAATTTTACTGCAACTGCAGCAAAGAGAGAGTAGAGAAGGCGTTGATCAGTATTGGCAAAAAGGATCTGCAGGAGCTTATCCAGGAAGGAAAGCCGGCGGAACTGAACTGCCATTTCTGCAATACCAATTATGTGTTCAGTGTGGAAGAACTGAAAGAAATCCTCAGGAGATGCAAATAAAAAGGAGAAAACACCATGAAAGACGGGTTTATAAAAGTCAGCGCTGGAAGTCCGATGGTAAAGGTGGCGGACTGCGCGTATAATGCCGGAAAGATTATTTCCATGGTCAGAGAGATGGAAAACCATGGGGCAAAAATAATGGTGTTTCCGGAGCTGTGTATTACCGCTTACACCTGCGGAGATCTTTTCTGGCAGGAAAATCTTCTGGAAGAGGCGAAAACGCAGCTTTTCCGCATTGCGGAGGAAACGAAAGACGTGGACGGACTGATTTTTGTGGGTCTGCCTCTGGAATACAACGGAAAGCTGTACAATGTGGCGGCAGGACTGAGCAGGGGAGAAATCCTGGGCTTTGTGCCAAAGATACACATCCCCAATTATAATGAGTTCTATGAGGGAAGATATTTTACCTCCGGAAAAGATGTGGAGGGAACAGTATATCTGACGCAGGCAGAGAATGGAGAATATGAAGCGCCCATTGGCACAAGGATGATTTTTACCTGTCCGGAATTTCCGAAGCTTCAGGTTGCGGCGGAGATCTGCGAGGATCTCTGGGTATTAAGTCCTCCCAGCGTCAGTCATGCCTATCATGGGGCCAACGTGATCGTCAATCTTTCCGCCAGCGACGAGGTGGTGGGAAAGGATTCCTACAGGAAAAGCCTGGTGAGCGGACAGTCGGCCAGACTTCTCTGCGGATATATATATGCAACGGCAGGAGAAGGCGAATCTACTCAGGATGTGGTTTACGGAGGCCAGAACATGATCGCTGAAAATGGAGCGGTCCTGGCTGAAAGCCGCAGATTTGTCAACGGAGCTGTTTACGGGGAACTGGATATCCAGAGACTGGTAAATGAACGACGGAGAATGACAACCTGCCGGTTCGCTCCGGATATCTCTTCCGGGGATTCCTATTACACAGAAGTTATTTTCCATCTGAATCCTGCAGAGACAGAGCTGACAAGAAAATTCGATTCCCGTCCTTTTGTTCCGGGAGCGAGAGAAGAAAGAGACCGCCGCTGTGACGAGATCCTGAATATCCAGGCAATGGGACTTAAGAAGCGTCTTGCCCATATTCACTGTCAGAATGTGGTGATCGGTCTTTCGGGAGGACTGGATTCCACCCTGGCTCTTCTTGTGGCTGTAAGAGCTTTTGATATGCTGGAAATGGAAAGAGAAAAGATCACGGCGGTAACGATGCCCTGTTTTGGAACTACGGACAGAACCTATCAGAATGCCTGCCAGCTTGCGCGCTGTCTTGGAACAGAGCTTCGGGAGGTAAATATACGGGAGGCCGTAAGTCTCCATTTCAGAGATATCGGACATGATCCCCAGGTACACGATGTTACCTATGAAAACGGACAGGCCAGAGAGAGGACCCAGATCCTGATGGATATTGCCAATCAGTCCGGAGGGATCGTTATCGGCACAGGCGATCTTTCGGAGCTTGCTCTGGGATGGGCCACCTATAACGGAGACCATATGTCCATGTATGCGGTAAATTGTTCTGTTCCCAAAACTCTTGTCCGTCATCTGGTAAAATATTATGCGGATACCTGCGGGGATCAGAAGCTGAACGCCATTCTTCTGGACATCCTGGATACTCCGGTAAGTCCTGAACTGCTTCCTCCAAAGGATGGAGTGATCTCGCAGAAAACGGAAGATCTGGTGGGACCTTATGAGCTTCACGACTTTTTCCTTTATTATATGCTGCGGTGGACTTTCCCGCCGAAAAAGATCTTCCGCATGGCAAAGCTTGCCTTTGAAGACGAGTACAGCGATGAAGTAATACTGAAATGGCTGAAAACCTTTTACAGACGGTTCTTTACGCAGCAGTTCAAGCGTTCCTGTCTGCCGGACGGCCCCAAAGTGGGAAGCGTGGCAGTGTCTCCCAGAGGAGATCTCAGGATGCCCAGCGACGCCTGCGCGGATCTTTGGCTCAGGGAATTAGATGAGATAACATGTCAGTAACATGTCAGCAGCATGAATATTTTGCAGAGAAAAGCCCGGAAGAAATTATTCTGTCCGGGCTTTCTCCAGAGCGGATTCAATGGCGTCTATCAGCATCATGGAAGTATATTTCTGGTCACTGGAGTAATCGAGATTTTCCAGAGACTGGGAGGAATAGATCTGGCTTGCAAGAGAATCCAGCGCAGGCTCTACAAGCGGAAACATAGCCGCTGTGGTTTCACTTAAGTTGTTCAGCCTGATGGACTGTATCCGGTTGGAATCTACTGTTACCTCCACGTCGAAGGTGTTGCCGTTCAGATCAACGGAAGTACGGTAGACTCCGGGTATGTACAGATCTGCGGCGTCTGTGGAAGCCGTCATAGTTTTTCCGGGTCCGAACATAAAAAACATCAGTATTCCTAAAATCACCAGGAAAAGCAGAAAAATACCTGTATAGATGATCTCTTTCATGTGCAGGACAACAATTTTTGTTTTGGAACTCATGGTACGCGCCTCCTGATTTACTGCTGGAATCTGCAGGAGCAGAAAGACAGTGGAATATTCTCTATATATCTTATTATGAGGCTGTGCCGTTTATGAATAAAATCTGCTCTGCAGCAGGGAAACTTGTACTTATCATTTCATTTACGGAGGAAATTATGTCACTTCGCTTTATAATCGGCAATTCCGGCTCGGGAAAGTCATACGCGGCTTTTTCACATATTATTGAAGAGGCAGGGAAACATCCGGAACAGATGTACTATGTGATCGTGCCGGAACAGTTTACCATGCAGACACAGAAAACTCTGGTGGAGATGCATCCTGACAGGGGGATACTGAATATTGACGTATTAAGTTTTGACCGTCTGGCGTACCGGGTGCTGGAGGAGGCGGGGGGAGATACCAGGGGAGTCCTGGAGGAAACGGGAAAAAATATGGTTCTCCAAAAACTTGTCCAGAGCTGCCGGAAGGAGCTTGTATATCTGCAGAGCCAGCTTAAGAAGCCCGGATGTCTGGATGAGGTGAAATCTCTGATATCGGAATTTATGCAGTATGAGGTTGGAGAAGAGACCCTGGAAAAAATGCTTGAAAAGGCATCGGACAAAACTCTTCTTGAATTGAAGCTCAGAGATGTTTCTGTACTGTACCGCGCCTTCCGGGAATACCTTTCCGGCCATTATATGACAGGGGAGGAGGTTCTGGAGATACTGGCAAAGGAAATCCCCTTTTCCCGAAAGCTCAGAGACAGCGTGATGGTACTGGACGGCTTTACCGGATTTACTCCAATACAGAATATGGTGGTCAGAGAACTTCTGGCTGTATGCCGGGAGGTTTCTGTTACAGTTACTATGGATGTGCGGGAGACCCTTTCCGGCAGAGAAAAAACGCACCAGCTTTTTTATATGAGCCATAAGATGATCAGGACATTGTCGGAACTGACAAAAGATATGGAGGAACCCCTGTGGGTGAAGCCGGGAGAACATTCACGCTTTGCAAAGGCGCCTGCGCTGAACTTTCTGGAACAGAATCTTTTCCGTTACAGAAAGGAAACGTATGAGAAAGAACAGGAGGAAGTCGCCATATTCTGCGCCGGCAGTCCAAAGAGGGAGATGGAAGAGACCGCCAGGAGAATCGTACGGCTGATCAGGGAAAAGGCATACCGTTACGGGGAGATCGCGGTGATCACCGGAAACCTGGAGGAATACGGCTCCATAGCCCGGCAGGTATTTGAGGCATCCGGAATCCCATATTTTATAGATGAAAAACATTCCATATTAATGAATCCTTTTGTGGAGTATATTAGGGCAGTGCTGGAAATGACGGCGCAGAACTTTACATATGAAAGTGTGTTCCGGTATCTCCGGTGCGGAATGTCCGATATTGCCAGAGAGGAGACGGACTGGCTGGAAAATTATGTAGTCGCCCTTGGAATCCGGGGCTTTTCCGCCTGGAAAGAACGGTGGGTGCGTATTTACCGGGGAATGAAAGAGGAATCTATCCTGGAGCTGAACAAGATCCGGGAGCGTTTCGTGGAAGAAGTGCGGGAACTGGCGGAAGGATTTTCCGGAAGGAAGAAGACAGTGGAGGAATACTGCCGCTGCCTTTATGCCTTTATCGTAAGAAGCGATATCCAGAAAAAACTGAAAAGACAGGAGGAGATTTTCCGGAGACGGGGAGAAAAGGCCATGGAGAAGGAGTATGCCCAGATTTACGGGATTGTCATGGAACTTCTGGATAAAATGGCGGAAATCCTCGGCGGGGAAAAGGTGACTCCGGAAGAATTCCGGCAGATTCTGGAAATGGGAATGACGGAGGCGAAGGTGGCCCTGATCCCGCCAAGCATGGATCAGGTTCTTGTAGGAGATATGGAAAGAACGCGTCTGAAGGACGTCCGGGCCCTGTTTTTTGTAGGAGTAAACGAGGGAAATATTCCGAAAAATACAGACGGAGGAGGAATCCTTACGGAAATGGACCGGGAATTTTTCCTGGAGCAGGGGGTAGAGCTGGCGCCGGGTCCAAAAGAACTGATGAATATGCAGAGGTTTTATCTATATCTGAATATGACAAAGCCAGGGGAATATCTCTGTCTTTCCTACAGCCATTCCAACGCCAAAGGAGAGGCAGTCAGCCCTGCTTATCTGATCCACGCAGTGAAACGGTTGTATCCCGGACTTACAGTGACGGAGGCAGGAGAACAGGAGATGGAGCTTCTGCAGACGCCGGATACAGCACTGGATTATTTTCTGGACAGGATTGGAGAAACGGCTGCAGGAGAAAAGGATCCGATATTCGAGGAACTCTATAGCTGGTATCTTAGAAGTCCGAAATACCGGACCCTTATAGAAAGGCTTACAGAGGCGGCTTTCCTCAGAAAACCTGCGGACCGTATCAGTGAAAGTGTGGCAAAAGCCCTTTACGGGGAAGTGTCCCCTCACAGCGCCACCCGGCTGGAACGGTACGCGTCCTGTGCTTTTGCTCATTTTCTGCGGTACGGTCTGTCGGTGACGGAACGGGCGGAATATGAGTTCAGAGCCATGGATATGGGAAATGTGATCCATCAGGCGCTGGAAGAATTTGCCGCCCAGGTGAGAAAACGAGGACTGGACTGGAGCACTCTGAAACCGGAGGAGCGGGACGGTATCGCCCAGGAGTGTCTTGAGAAGGTGACTGCGGATTATGGAAATACCATTTTAAAAAGCAGCGCCAGAAACCAGTATATGATCGAGAGAACCGGAAGAATTTTAAAAAGAACGGTGTGGGCCCTGCAGGAACAGTTGAAGCAGGGGGAATTCCGCCCGGAAGGATTTGAAGTTTCCATCGGGGGCGGAAGGATCGACCGGATGGATGTGCTGAAAGAGGACAACCGGGTTTATGTAAAGATCATTGACTATAAAACAGGAAACACTTCTTTTGATCTGGTAAGTCTTTATCACGGACTGCAGCTCCAGCTCGTGGTATATATGGACGCGGCTGTTCAGGCGGAGCAGAAAAAGCATCCGGAATGTCATGCGGAGCCGGCGGGAATTTTTTATTACAATGTGAAAGATCCTATGATACAGGCAAATATGGAGGCGGATATGGAAATGGTGGCGCCGCAGCTTCTTAAGGAATTGAAAATGAACGGTCTTCTGGCAGCGGATTCCGGTCTTATCCGAAAGATGGACAGAACGCTGGCCTCTCTGCCTGTTTCCTTTAACAAAGACGGAAGCTTCCGGAAAACATCTTCCGTAGCCACCAGGGAACAGTTCCGGCTTCTGAACGCCTATGTGAAGAAAAAAATCTCCGATATCCGGGGAGAGATCCTTTCGGGAGATGCGGAGGTGTCCCCTTATGAACTGGGAAAGAAAAATGCCTGCACCTACTGCCCTTATCAGGGAGTCTGCGGCTTTGACAAAAAAATTCCGGGCTATGAGTACCGGAGGCTGAAACAGTTTTCAGATGAAGAAATATGGCGGGAAATGGAAAAGGAGGTGCGCTGAGATGGGAGTGACATGGACAGAAGAACAGAAGAAGGTGATTTCTCTACGGGACCGGAACATTCTCGTCTCCGCGGCTGCCGGCTCAGGAAAGACCGCCGTGTTGGTGCAGAGGATCTTAAGTAAGATCATGGACCAGACTCATCCTGTGGATATTGACCGGATGCTGATCATGACTTTTACAAGAGCGGCCGCCGGAGAGATGAAGGAGCGTATCACGGCGGCCCTGGAGCAGGCGATCTATGAGGATCCGGACAACGATCATCTCCAGAGGCAGATGACGCTGATCCATACGGCTCAGATCACTACGATTGACGGATTCTGCTCTTACGTTATCCGCAATTATTTTCATATGATCGATCTTGATCCCGGCTACCGTACTGCCGAGGAGGGCGAATTGAAGCTTTTGAAAGAAGATGTGCTGAAAGATCTTTTAGAGGACGCTTACCGGGAAAAAGATGAGAAATTTGTCGATCTTGTAGAGTGCTACGCCCCGGGAAAAACAGACGACAATATCAAGGAAATGATCTTGAAGCTTTATGAGGCGGCTGCAAGCCATCCTTTCCCAAAGGAATGGCTGAGCCGGTGTCTGGAGGTTTATCAGGCGGACAGTGTGGAAGAACTCCGGGAGCAGGAATGGATAAAGCTTTTGTGGGAAGCTGTTGAGGAAGAACTTGACCAGGCGGAGGCCCTTGCCCGGGAAGGGGCGGCGGTGTGCCGGGAACCCGGGGGACCTGCTCTTTATGAAGAAGCATTGGAGGACGACCTTCTTCTCATCTCCGCCGCCAGAGATACCGCAAAAGAAAAAGACTACGATAAAATGGCGGAGTTTCTGGGAAACCTTTCCTTTACGAGACTGTCAGGGAAAAAACAGCCTGAGGCGGAAGAAAAAAAGAAGGAGCTGGTGAAGTCTCTCCGTGAAGAAGAAAAAAATATCCTGAAGGAACTATCCTCCCGGTATTTCTGCTGGAGGGAAAGCTCTCTTCTGGAACTTCTGGCCTGCTGCAAAAAGCCGATGGAAGGCCTTGTGGAGCTTACTCTTTCCTTTCAGGAACGTTTTTCTGAGAAAAAGCGGGAGAAAAATCTTCTGGATTTTACAGATATGGAGCATTTCGCACTGGAGATTCTGGTGAGAAAAGAAGGAGAAAAGCTGACCCCCACCCAGGCCGCCCGGGAACTTTCTCAGAAATACGACGAGGTTCTTATTGATGAATATCAGGACAGCAACTATGTCCAGGAAATGATCGCCGCCATGGTTTCCGGCTGGGCCGACGGGCGGAAAAATATCTTTATGGTAGGGGACGTTAAGCAGAGTATATACCGTTTCCGTCTTGCCAGACCGGAGCTTTTTATGGAAAAGTATAAAACATATTCGCTGGAGGACAGCCGGGAGCAGCGGATCGACCTTCACAGGAATTTCAGAAGCCGCCCACAGGTTCTGGAAAGCGTCAATTATATCTTCCGCCGGATCATGGGCGAGGATCTGGGAGGAATCGCCTATGACAGCAGCAGCGCCCTTTATCCGGGAGCTTCCTTTCCCGAGGGAGGAAGGGAAGAATTCAGGAAGACAGAAGTCCTTCTTGTGGAAAAAGACGGAGAGGAGCTGGAGGAAGAAAAAGGCGGACAGACAGATCAGGAACTGGAAGCCCTGGCAGTGGCTTCGGAGATTGCCCGGATCGTAGGAAGGGAGGAGATACTGGACAAGGAATCCGGACAGTACCGGAAGGTGGGATACGGGGATATTGTGATCCTTCTGCGTACGGCAAGCGGATGGGCGGAAACATTTGCCCAGGTTCTGGCGTCCAGGGGAATTCCGGCGTATACCGCATCCCGGACCGGATATTTTTCCGCCGTGGAGGTGGTAACGGTTCTGAATTATCTGAGAGTCTGCGACAATCCTCTTCAGGATATTCCCCTGACGGGAGTACTTCGCTCGCCCATCGGCGGATGCACTTCCCAGGAACTGGCAATGATACGGGAAAAGTGCCCGGAAGGTCTTCTTTATGAAAGCGTCTGCGCTTATGTGGAGGACGGTCAGATGGTACTTTTCCCAGAGAAAAACGAAGAGGAAAAACTGAAGGCAAAGCTCAGAGACTTTCTGGAGCAGCTCCGGAAAGTCCGGGATATGGCGGCTTACACACCAATTCATCAGCTTATTCTCTATGTTTTAAAAGAAACAGGTTATGAGGAATATGCCAGAGCCCTTCCGGGAGGAAGCCAGAGGGGGGCGAACCTCCATATGCTTGTGGAAAAAGCCATGGACTATGAAAAGACCAGCTACAGAGGACTGTTTAATTTTGTCCGTTATATAGAGAGCCTGCAGAAATACGAGGTGGATTTCGGAGAAGTGAATCTTTCCGGAGCGGGAAGCGGCTCCGTTCAGATCATGACGGTCCACAAAAGCAAAGGACTGGAATTTCCGGTGGTATTTGCGGCAGGAATGGGAAAACAGTTCAATTTCCAGGACATGAACGCACGGCTTCTGCTTCATCCGGATCTGGGCTTTGGCGCCGACGCCGTGTTTGCCAAAAAGCGGCTGATCGTGCCTACGCTGCAGAAACAGATGATCCGCAGAGCGCTGAAGAAAGAAAGCCTGGGAGAGGAACTGAGAGTGCTTTATGTGGCTCTTACCCGGGCAAAAGAAAAACTCTATATTACCGGAACTCTGGGAAAGATTGAAAAGCAGATGCTTTCTCTTGCCCGTTTCCGAGGACGGGAGGAAGTGCTGCTTCCGCTGGGAACCCGGGGAACAGCGCGGAACTTCTGGGCATATATCCTGCCTGCGCTCTCGGAACACAGCGCTATGACAGATCTTTATCTGGAAAACGGGATCGCGGCGTCGGAAAAGGACTGCGTAGACGAGGACGCAGAGTTTCTGGTGAGAAAGATCACAGCGTCCGATCTTATTCAGGAAGGGATCGTAAGCCTCTCCGACTCCCAGATCAGGGAAGAACTTCTGAAGAACTGGGACTGTGAAGAAGTGTATGATAAGGAGATCAGGGAGGTTTTGGAGGAAAGATTCTCTTTTGTCTATCCTTATGCTTATCTCAGAGAGATGCCGGTAAAGGTCAGTGTTTCCGAACTGAAAAAGAGAAGCCGTCAAGGGGAAATGGAGAAAGAGGAGGCTTTGTTCTACGAGCCGGATATTGTGCCTCTCATTCCTCCTTTTATCGCCGGAAAGGAGGAGGCTTATACAGGAGCCGCCAGAGGAACCGCCTACCATCGGCTGATGGAACGCCTGGATTATACTTGCGCAGATTCTCTGGATAAGATACGGGAACAGATCCAAAAGCTTGTGGCAGAGGGGAAAATGACAAAAGAGGAAGGTTCCTGTATTTATATGAAGGATATCCTGGGCTTTACCCGGTGCGGACTGGGAAAAAGGATGAGAAAAGCGGCTGAGGAGAAAATGCTGTTCAGAGAGCAGCCCTTTGTGATGGCTGTAAAGATGAAGGAAATCCGGCCGGAATGGACGGGAGAGGAGACCGTTTTGGTCCAGGGAATCATTGACGCTTACTTTTTAGAGGGGGAAGACATTGTTCTGGTGGATTATAAGACGGACCGAGTGGAGCCCGGAGAAGAGGAAAAGCTTATAAATCTTTATCACAGCCAGCTTGAGGATTATGCCAGGGCGCTGGAAAGGATGCTGAAAAAGAAAGTGAAAGAATGTTATATCTATTCCTTTGCTCTTAAAAAGCCGATTCTTCTTAAGCGTCGGGATCAGATATAAAGAAAAATCCTGCGGAGGCGGCTTTTATAGCCGCCATCCCGCAGGATATTTATTTTTCAGGGTCTGTCCTACCAGTTTGCCAAAGCCCAGAGGATAACCTTCCACACAGAGAAGATGCCATCCCTTTTCCCGGGCGGCTTCGCCCGGAGAGACGGTAAGCGTTTCTCCGTGGAGATAGCGGGCCAGCCGCTCGTCGGCAACAGGAAGAGAGAGAATTGACTTTACATCGCCTTTATGAAGGGCCAGTGCAAAGGCCTGGGAAGGCTCAAAACGGTTTTTCTTAAGATCTCCAAGATACAGTCCGTTCCGGAGAAATGCCAGCCCGCGAAAGGCTGTGTTTACCGGAGGAAGATAGTAAACCTTGTCTCTTCTTGTTTCCACCCTGTTCCATTCAAAAGGTCTGCCTCCAAGAGAGCGCAGGCCGATCTCATCAAAAAAGGCTTTCAGCCATTTTTCCGTATTGGGATCAGAGCGGATCCGGGATGGCTCGTGTACATGGCCGGAAGTTCCTTCCTTTTGGAAAAGAGCCATGAAATGGCCTTCTCCGTCGATTTTGTGGGGGAAGAGCCGGACGCAGCGCTTCAGACGTTGGTCGCCGCCGCCCCATTTGGGTACGCCAAAAGAAAATCCAGGACGGCGCGGAAGTTCAAGAAGCGTCATGTCCCTTCGATTTTCCAGAAGATAGGAGACGGTGCCTTCGTCTTCTTCAGGGGCAAAAGTGCAGGTGGAGTAGAGAAGGAGCCCTCCGGGACGGAGCATATCGGCTGCCTGAAGGATCAGCTCTCTCTGGATGCGGCCAAGCTCCCGGGATTTTTCCTCTGACCAGTCTCTTGCAAGGGCTTCATCTTTCCGGAACATCCCTTCGCCGGAGCAGGGGGCGTCAAGGAGGATTTTGTGAAAAAATCCCGGAAACATATCCAGAAGCCGGGATGGCGTTTCATTTGCCACAAAGGCATTTGCAATGCCGAAAAGCTCAATGTTCCTGAGAAGGGCTTTTGCTCTGGAGGCGCTGATATCATTGGCGACGAGAAGCCCTTCTCCTTTTAAGGCGGCGCCCAGGGCGGTGGCTTTTCCTCCGGGAGCGGCGCAGAGATCCAGAACGAGATCTCCCGGTTCTATTTCAAGACAGGAAGCCGGAGTCATGGCGCTTGGTTCCTGAAGGTAGTAAAGTCCCGCCTGATAAAACGGACATTTGGAAGGCCTGACGTCGGCCGGATAGAAATAGCCGTTTTTTATCCACGGAATGGGCGTCACAGGAAAAGGAACTAGCTTTTCAAATTCCTGCGGGCTTATTTTTGCCGTGTTCAGCCGCAGGCCGAAGGTGCGGGGCTTTTCATAGCTTTTGAGAAAGTCTTCATATTCTTTTTCTCCCAGCATTTCTTTCATCCGTATCAGAAAATTTTCCGGAAGATACGGGGAGCGATTCTGATCTGTCATAATAACCTCCAACAATTATGGAAATCTGTTTGAGAGTATAAGCATGATTGCCTTCTCAGAGTATAAATTATCAGCAGAAAATGTGAAATACTATTGACAAAACTATATTATATAATATATATTATTGCTAATAAAACAATATTAAACAGGAAGTGAGAGGATGGTATTCAATACAGGAGCAGCTCTTCTGGATGCGATTGTTCTTGCGGTTGTGTCAAAAGAGGAGGAAGGAACCTACGGCTATAAGATCACCCAGGAAGTCCGCGGTGTTCTGGACGTATCGGAGTCTACTTTGTATCCGGTGCTTCGCAGGCTAAAGAAGGACGATTGTCTGGAAACCTACGATATGGCTTATGCGGGGAGGAACCGCAGATATTATAAGCTGACGGAAAAAGGAACCGCGCAGTTGAATTTATATAAGGTGGAGTGGAAAAACTATTCTTCTAAAATCACCAGATTATTTGAGGGAGGGCTGCGGTTATGAACAGAGCGCGGTTTATGGAACAACTGGAAAAACTGCTTTCTGACATCTCAGAAGAAGAGAGGAGGGAAGCACTGGAATATTACGAAAGCTATTTTGACGAAGCCGGACCGGAGAAGGAAGCCTCGGTGATCCAGGAGCTGGGAAGTCCGGAAAAGGTGGCGGCCAGCATTAAGGAGGACTTAAAAGGACAGGGAGAGGAAAGTGTAAAAGATTCAGAGCGTGAATACCGCCCAAAACCAAAAAGAGGAGCCGGGATAGCTGCCCTGATCATTATTCTTCTGATTTTTCTGACGCCTTTCCTGCCTGAAGGTATCGGCGGGATTCTGGCGGTTATTATCCTGTTTCCCCTTATTGTGATCCTTGGAGTGGGAGGCGCGGCAGCGGGACTTTTTATCGGCGGCGTTGCGGCGGTAGCTGCCGGGATCGGCACATGTGCGGTAAATCCCGCTGTGGGCGTATTAAGTATCGGAGTAGGATGTATTCTGGCGGCAGCCGCTCTTGTGGGGCTTGTGTTTGTCGTATGGTTTGTAAGCCGGCTGCTGCCCGGAGCTTTGCGGTGGTTTACAGATTTATGCAACAGACTGCTGAGTAAAAACAGAAGGGGAGGTGCGGACGTATGAGAAAATTTTCCAAGATTGTCCTTATCACGGCGGCGGTTCTGGGAGTTGCGGGAATCGGTCTGTCTGTAGGAGGCGTGGCAATGGGGGCTTCCTTTACACTGGATATGCTGACACATCCTGACGGCGCCCATCCGGGCATTCTGGAAAGATGGCTGGACTGGGACGACGACGGCTGGGAAGAAGAGCGTCATGAAGACGAAGCAGAGCATTATTCCGGCAGGAATGAAACGGCGACTGTGGAATACACGGGAAAGGAAGGAAAGAAATATACTGTGGAAAATCCGGAGGATCTGGATATCGAACTTTCCTGCGACGCGCTGACCTTCCGGGAATACGACGGCGAGAAACTTCAGATAGAGGTTACAGGCGATGAAAACGGAAATGTAAAAGTGTATGAAAATAACAAGGTGGTCAGGATTAAAAGTCAGAAAAAAGCAAAGGACAGACGGATTGTTGTTTCCTGTCCTTCGGGTATGGAGTTTCAGAAAGTCGATATCGACGTGGAGGCAGGAGCCGTATCTGTGGAAGACGGTCTGAAAGTTCATGAACTGAGCGTAGCGGTGGATACCGGCGTGTTTTCCAATATGGATACGATAGCCGCCTCAGAGGTGGAAGCAGAAGTGGGTACAGGAACCCTCAGCTTTTACGGACTGGACGCGGAAAACATCCAGGCGGAATGCGGTCTGGGGACTATGAATCTGGAAGTGGAGGGAAAACAGGAAGACTATAGCTGCAGCCTTTCCTGCGGAGCCGGAAAAGTAAAGCTTGGCAGCGAGGAGTACAGCGGACTGGGAACTGTGAAAAAAATCGACAGCGCCGAAGCTTCCCGCAAAATGAAAATTGACTGCGGACTGGGAACCGTCTGCGTAAATTTTAAAGAGGTAGAAGAAATATGAGCAATAAGAGACTTTATAAATCATCAGAAAACTGTATGCTCTGCGGCGTATGCGGCGGCATAGCGGAATATTTTGATATTGATCCTACCCTGGTGCGCCTGGGATGGGTGCTTCTGACTTTCTTTGGAGGCTCCGGCATTCTGGCCTACATCGTGGCTGCCATTATTATTCCGCGGAAATAAGGCGGGAAAGTATAATTTCTCCGGAAATGTCAATACTCTCCATAGCGTATTGTCCTTTGTACAGTGACGCTGATTATAGTAAAGGAGTGAAGACATTGAATAAAGACAAAGAAGTTCAGGCATATCTGCGGGGCGAACTGACGGAGGAAGAGAAGATAAAATACGAGATCGCGGGAGAGCTGGGCGTTCTGGATAAAGTTATCGAAGGAGGATGGAGAAGTCTGTCCGCAAAAGAAACAGGGCGCATCGGCGGCTTGATGACACGAAGAAAAAAACAGGAACAAGGCGCCTGAAAACAGGTTATCAAAAAAGCCCCTTTTGTGCTATCATAGAAGAGGGTGAGAAATATGGACACAGACAGAAAGGAACTGATAAAAAAAGCGTTTCAGGCACAGAAGAAAGCTTATGCTCCCTATTCCGGATTTGAAGTAGGAGCGGCCCTTCTTGCGGGAGACGGAAGCGTTTATGGCGGGTGCAATATAGAAAACGCTTCCTACGGAGCATGCAACTGTGCGGAGAGGACAGCTCTTTTCCGGGCGGTATATGAGGGGAAAAGGGATTTTGACGCTATAGTGATCGTAGGAAAACCCAAGAACGCGGATGTTTATGATTACTGCCCGCCCTGCGGCATCTGCCGTCAGGTGATGGCGGAATTCTGCGATCCGGAAAAATTTGAGATCATTCTTGCGAAAAGTGAAGAGGAGTACAGGCGCTATAAGCTGAAAGAACTGCTTCCCTTAAGCTTTACGGGAAAAGATATGGAAAAAGACCACTGAAAGAGAGGTGTTGTTATGCGGGCATACGATTGTATTGCAAAAAAAAGGGACGGCGGAGAGCTGACGGAAGAAGAAATCCATTACATGATCTCTTCTTATGTATCCGGAAAGATTCCGGATTACCAGATGGCCGCCTTCTTGATGGCAGTTTACTTTCGGGGAATGACGGACCGGGAAACAGCAGTTATGACACAGGCAGTAGCCCATTCCGGGGATATTGTGGATCTGTCCGGAATACAGGGAATAAAAGTGGACAAACATTCCACCGGAGGCGTGGGTGACAAAACAACTCTGATCGTGGCTCCCGTGGCGGCAGCCTGCGGGGTAAAAGTGGCGAAAATGTCAGGAAGAGGTCTGGGGCATACAGGAGGCACGATTGACAAACTGGAATCCATACCCGGGTTCAGCACCTCTCTGTCAAAAGAGAAATTCATAGACGTGGCGAACAGGACGGGGCTGAGTATTGCCGGACAGTCGGGAAATCTGGCTCCGGCGGACAAAAAAATGTACGCTCTTAGAGATGTAACCGCCACAGTAGACAGCATTCCGCTGATCGCCGTATCTATTATGGGGAAAAAGCTTGCGTCGGGCAGCGATTGTATCCTGCTTGACGTTAAAACAGGAAGCGGCGCTTTTATGAAGACTCTGGAGGACTCTGCGGCGTTAGCCAGATGTATGGTAGCTATCGGAGAGGCCGCAGGAAAGAGGACGGCGGCCCTTATCACCAATATGGACGAACCTCTGGGCAATTATATCGGAAACGCTCTGGAGGTAAAGGAAGCCGTGGAGGTGCTCAAAGGCGGAGGCCCTTCTGATTTAAGACAGCTAAGTCTCCGGCTTGCCGCAGGTATGCTAGAGCTGGCCGGAAAGGGCAGCGCGGAGGAATGTCTGAAACAGGCTGAGGAAGCGCTGAACAGCGGACGGGCTCTGGAGAGGTTCCTTGCCATGGTCAAAGCCCAGGGCGGGGATGAAGAATGTATTCTGGATACGGACAAGCTTTCTGCCGCGCCGCTGCGCCGGGAGGTAAAGGCAGAAAAAGAGGGCTACATTTTCCATATTGATACAGAAAAATGCGGAATTGCCTCTGTACTTTTAGGAGCCGGCAGAGAGACAAAAGAAAGCGCTCTGGATTACGGAGCGGGGATTATCCTGAAAAAGAAGCCCGGAGACCGGGTGGCCAGGGGCGAGGTAATGGCTGTGCTTTTTGCCTCGAAAGAGGAACTGTTCCATGACGCGGCAGAAAAATTCCGCGAGGCGGTGGAGATATCGGAAGAGCGTCCCAAAACAGAAAAACTGATTTTTGGAAAAGTTTCCCGGGATGGAGTTGAATTATTCTGACAAAAAGAAAGATAGAAGCTTTTTCACGCTTTTTTCACAGGCAATAATTGAATAAATCGAATAAAACTGTTATACTTGTAATTAAGAAGAAGAGACCCGGGCGAATGTTTTCCCCTGGTCTCTTCAAAACAGAACGTGAAAAGTGAACTGACAGGAGAAGCCTATGAGGAGTCAAGAAAAATCCTATGTGAAATTAGAAAACGTATCGAAAATTTACGGCTCCGGGGAAGTGAAAATTGTAGCTGTGGACGAGATCAGCTTTGAGATCACAAAGGGGGAGTTTGTGATCATCGTAGGGCCAAGCGGCGCGGGAAAAACTACAGTTTTGAATATATTGGGAGGAATGGATAAGCCAAGCTCCGGCAGGATACTTGTGGACGGAAACGATATTGCCGGGTATTCAAACAGGCAGCTTACCAGGTACAGAAGAGAGGACATCGGATTTGTGTTCCAGTTTTATAATCTGGTGCCGAATCTGACTGCGCTTGAGAATGTGGAGCTGGCCCTTCAGATCTGCAGGGATCCTCTGGACGCCAGGACAGTGCTGGAGGAGGTAGGGCTGAAAGGCAGAATGGGAAATTTCCCCGCCCAGCTTTCCGGCGGAGAACAGCAGAGGGTATCTATTGCCAGGGCTCTTGCGAAGAATCCCAAGCTTCTGCTCTGCGACGAGCCTACCGGCGCGCTGGATTATCAGACGGGCAAGTCGATCCTGAAGCTTCTGCAGGACATGTGCAGGAACAGAGGAATGACGGTGATCGTCATTACCCATAATACGGCGCTGACCCCTATGGCAGACAGAGTCATTCGTATAAAAAACGGAAAAGTTTCTTCCATGGCGCAGAACAGTCATCCGACTCCGGTGGAAGAAATCGAATGGTAGGTGAAGCCGGTGAAAAAAGCATTACATAAAGATTTTTGGATGGAAATAAAGAAGAACAAAGCGCGCTTTATTTCCATTTTCTGTATTGTGACGCTTGGAGTGGCCTTCTTTTCCGGCATCCAGGCGGCGTCCCCGGATATGAGACTTTCCGGCGACGCGTATTATACGCAGGCAAAACTGATGGATCTGAAGATCATGGGAACTCTGGGTCTTACAGAGGGGGACGTTGAGGCGCTGAAAAACACAGAAGGAGTGGAAACTGCGGAAGGCTCTTATTCCACAGATGTTCTCTGCGGCAAGGAGGGTTCCTTAAAGGTACTTCACGTGGAATCTGTGACGGAGGAGACAAATCAGCTTACTGTAACAGAAGGAAGACTGCCGGAAAAAAGCGGGGAGTGCTTCCTTGACGATGCTTTTGCGCAGAATCAGGGATACGAGGTAGGAAGCAGGATCGTATTTCAGGAACCGGAAGATCAGGATAACCTGAAAACAGAAGTTTATACTGTTGTAGGAACCGGAAAGAGCCCTCTTTACATATCTTTCAACAGGGGAAATTCCACGCTGGGCTCCGGAGAAGTAAATGGCTTTGCCTATATTCTGCCGGGGGATTTTGACCAGGAAGTCTATACTCAGATTTATATACGGGCTCATGGTGCGGAAAAGACCACAAGTTACACAGATGCTTATGATAATCTGATCGCCCGGCTCCAGAAAAATGTGGAGGGAATACAAAAAGAGCGATGCGAAATCCGTTATAACGACGTGATGGCGGAAGCTGAAGAAAAAATAGCCGATGCGGAAAAAGAGCTTGCGGACGGCCGGAAGGAAGCGGAAGAGGAGCTTGCGGACGCCAGGCAGGAGCTTGAGGACGGGGAAAAGGAACTTGAAGACGGCCGGAAGGAATATGAGGACGGAAAGCAGGAACTTGCGGATGCCAGACAGGAGCTTGAAAACGGACGGGAAGAAATTGCCTCAGCCAGACAGACGATCTCCAACGGATGGGAAGAGATTGCTTCCGCCAAGGCTCAGATGAACGACGGAAAAGCTCAGCTTGAAGAAGCGGAAAACACACTTGCGGCAAAATGGCAGGAATACTACAGCGGAAAAGAAAAACTGGACGATGGAAAAGCCAAGCTTGCTCAGGCGAAAAAAGAACTGGAAGAAGGGCAGGCCCAGATTGAAAACGCCAAAAAGGAACTGGAAGCAGGCCGGGCCCAGATTGAAGAGGGCCGGGCGGAGCTGGACGCCAGGCAGCAGGAACTTGATGAGGGAATTGCCGCGATACAGACCGCCCAGCAGGAGATCAGCCAGCAGACTGCTCAGCTTCAGGAACAGATCCCCCAGATAGAAGCCGGAATCGCCCAGGCGGATGAAGCCCAGGCCCAGCTTCCCGGACTTCAGCAGGCGCTTGCAGACGCTCAGGCAGTAACCGGAGAGAAACAGGCGGCACTTGCGGACGCCCAGGCAGCCCTGGAGACGGCGCAGGCCCAGGTGGAAACGGGAGAACTGACGGAAGAGGAGCTTGCTCCTTATGAAGAGGCTGTCAACGCCGCCAGCGGGGAGCTGGCTTCTGCCCAGAACGCTGAGGCGCAGGCCCAGAACGCCTTTGATGCCGCCAGCCAGACAGCCGCGTCAAAAGCCGGGCTGGAAAGCAATCTGTCTTCTGTTCAGGATGGAATCGCTCAGGCAGAAGCCAAAAAGGAAGAGCTGGAACAGAATCTTGTTCAGCTTCAGCAGGGGCAGGCGTCCATTGATGAAGGAAGAAAAACGCTGGAAGAACAGGAGGCTCTTCTTGTTCCCGCCCAGCAGGAGATCGCCGCTCAGGAAGAAAAGCTTGCTCCTGCGCAGCAGGAGATCGCGGAAAATGAAAAGACCATACAGGCAAGCGAGGAAGAACTGGAGGAAGGTCTTTTGCTCCTCCGTCAGGGGCAGGCGGAAATAGACGCCAGCCGGCAGCAGCTTGCTTCCGGAGAGGCACAGATCCAGGCAAATGAACAGCAGCTTGTTTCCGGAGAAGCCCAGATCGAGGCGAACGAACAGAAAATCGCGGATGGGGAAGCGGAAATTGCGGAAAACCAGCAGAAACTTGCGGACGCGGAGAAAGAGCTTGCAGACGCGGAAAAGGAACTGGAGGACGGCTGGAAGGAATACCGGGACGGAGAGAAGGAAGCACAGGAAGAGATTGCGGACGGAGAGAAAGAGATTGCGGACGCCAGAGAAGATTTAAATGAAATCGAAGTTCCGGAATGGATCATTACGGACAGAACGGATCTTCCCGAATATTCCGATTACGGCGATAATGCAGACAGGATCAAGAGTATCGGCGAGGTATTCCCGGTAATCTTTTTCCTGGTGGCAGCACTTATCAGTCTGACTACCATGACCAGAATGGTAGATGAGCAGAGGACGCAGATAGGAACGCTGAAAGCGCTTGGATATGGAAAATACGCCATTGCCTCTAAGTATCTGAATTATGCTTTCCTGGCCACTGTAGGAGGAAGCGCTGCCGGTATTCTCATAGGAGAAAAACTGCTTCCCTATATAATTATTAAGGCTTACGGGATCATGTATCATAACGTAGAGGGAACCATGAGGATCCATTATGAGTGGAAGTACGCCATGACCGCTTCCGTGGCGGCTGTTGTGTGTACTGTAGGCGCCACCGTATTCTCCTGCTACAAGGCCCTAGCCGAGACGCCGGCCTCCCTGATGCGGCCTCCGGCTCCAAAAGAAGGAAAAAGAGTGCTGGTGGAGCGTATCACCATTTTGTGGAAGCATTTGAATTTTACCTGGAAATCCTCTTTAAGAAATCTTTTCCGATATAAAAAGAGGCTTTTTATGACAATTTTCGGCATTGCAGGGAGTATGGCCCTTATGCTGGTGGGATTCGGGCTTCAGGATTCCATCTCTGACATTGCCCGGAAACAATACGAAGAACTCCAGCATTATGACGGAACGATCATTGCCGATGAAGACGCCTCTGCGGCGGAAAGAGAAGAACTGACCGCATATCTGGGATCCAGCCCTGAGATTCAGCGTTTTACGGAGGTTCAGCTTACAAAACTCACTGCTGATTCCGGACATTCCAATATCAGCGTTTATGTATATGTGCCGGAGGATCTGGAAAGCTTCCGCCAGGATGTAACTCTGAGAAACCGGGTTACCGGAGAACAGTATGAGCTTACTGACAAAGGGGCGGCGGTCAGTGAAAAAACAGCAGATCTTTTGGGGCTCCAGGTCGGTGACGAGATCACCCTGGAAAAAGACAACAAGGAGTACAGGGCAAAAGTGGCTGTGATCACGGAAAATTATATGGGACATTATGTTTACATGACTCCGGCGGTTTATGAACAGACCTTTGGGGAAAAACCGGAATATGAGGATATTGTCTTTTCCGTAAAGGAAGAATATAAGGACCAGGCGGAGCGTGTGGGAGAGAAGATCATAGAATATCCGGCTGCCTTAAGCATCAGCTATACTACAAGTACGGCGGACCAGGTGGACCGTATGCTGGGAACACTGGACATTGTGATCGTTGTCCTTATCGTTTCCGCAGGAATGCTTGCCTTTGTGGTCCTTTACAATCTGAACAACATCAATATCACGGAAAGACAGAGAGAACTCGCCACATTAAAAGTCCTGGGATTCTATGATCTGGAGGTTTCCGAGTATGTGCTCAGGGAAAATATCCTCCTTACCATTGGAGGCATCCTGTGCGGAGCGGGACTGGGCGTTCTGCTTCACCGTTATGTGATCGTTACGGTAGAAGTGGACGCGGTGATGTTCGGGCGGGAGATACGGCCTGTAAGCTTTCTTTACTGCGCCGCCATCACCGGGATTTTTTCCATCATCGTCAATATCTTTATGCACAGAAAGATGAAGAAGATCAACATGGTGGAATCTCTGAAGTCCGTGGAATGATGTGGGAAATCTGTGAATTTTGCGGAATCCTGCTTGACAACTGCCTGAATTGCGATTATAGTAATTTTCATGAAATCATGAGAAATTAAAGCGGAAAGGCGGAGAAAAAGAGGAGTAGGCAGCGTTCCCTGTCAGAGAGGAATCCCCCTGGGCTGGAAGGGATTTTCAGGAAGAAGCTTCTGAAGGTAGCTTTGGAGCCGGAAAGCTGAGAAAGATGCAGGTAGGCTTTCACGTGTCCCGCGTTAAGGGAGAATGAGATATGCGGATATTCCGCATAAGGAAGGTGGTACCGCGGTAAAATCGCCCTTCACACAGAAATGTGTGGAGGGTTTTTATTTCATAGGAAATATTTTTACAGCAGTGTGATGATTAAGGAGGAATTTATGAGCAAAGAACTTGCAAAGACCTATGACCCGAAAGGGCTGGAAGAGCGTCTGTACAAAAAATGGATGGACAACGGATACTTCCACGCAAAAGTAAATCCTGACAAGAAACCTTTTACGATCGTAATGCCGCCGCCCAATGTTACCGGGCAGCTCCATATGGGACATGCCCTGGACGAGACGATGCAGGACATTCTGATCCGTTTCAAGAGAATGCAGGGATACGAGGCTTTGTGGCAGCCGGGTACAGACCATGCGGCCATTGCCACGGAAGTTAAGGTTATCGAAAAGCTGAAAAAAGAAGGCATTGACAAAAATGAGATCGGCCGTGAGGAATTTCTGAAACATGCATGGGCATGGAAGGAAGAGTACGGTGGAAAGATCATCAACCAGTTAAAGAAGCTGGGCGCTTCCGCAGACTGGGAGAGAGAAAGGTTCACCATGGACGAAGGATGTTCCAGAGCCGTTCAGGAAGTATTTATCAAGCTTTATGAAAAAGGCTATATTTACAAAGGCTCCCGGATCATCAACTGGTGTCCGGTATGCCAGACATCCATTTCCGATGCCGAGGTAGAACACGAGGATCAGGACGGCTTTTTCTGGCATATCAATTATCCCATCGTAGGAGAGGAAGGACGTTTCGTGGAAATCGCCACCACGCGTCCGGAAACGCTTCTGGGTGATACGGCTGTTGCCGTGAACCCGGATGACGAGCGGTATAAGGATCTGGTCGGAAAGATGCTGAAGCTTCCTCTGACAGACCGCCAGATTCCTGTGATCGCTGACGAATATGTAGATAAGGAATTCGGAACCGGCTGTGTGAAGATCACTCCGGCGCACGATCCCAACGACTTTGAGGTTGGAAAGCGCCATAATCTTCCTGAAATCAATATTATGAACGACGATGCCACCATCAACTCTCTTGGCGGAAAATACGCGGGCATGGACCGCTATGAGGCAAGAAAAGCGATGGTAGAGGATTTAAAGGCGCAGGGGCTTCTGGTAAAAGTGGTTCCTCACAGCCACAGCGTGGGAACCCATGACCGCTGCGGAACTACGGTAGAACCTATGATCAAGCCTCAGTGGTTCGTGCGCATGGACGAGATGGCGAAGGCAGCTATAGAAGTCCTGAACACAGGAGAACTGGAATTTGTTCCCCAGAGCTTTGGAAAAACTTATCTCCACTGGCTGGAAAACATCCGTGACTGGTGTATTTCCCGTCAGCTTTGGTGGGGACACAGGATCCCCGCATACTACTGCGACGAGTGCGGCGAAGTGGTTGTTGCCAGAGAGATGCCGAAGAAATGTCCGAAATGCGGATGCACCCATCTTCATCAGGACGAAGATACCCTGGATACCTGGTTCAGTTCCGCACTCTGGCCTTTCTCTACTCTGGGGTGGCCGGACAAAACGCCGGAACTGGAATATTTCTATCCTACAGACGTGCTTGTAACAGGATATGACATTATCTTTTTCTGGGTTATCCGTATGGTGTTTTCCGCTCTGGAACAGACCGGAAAGGCGCCTTTCCACCATGTGCTGATCCATGGACTTGTGCGCGACTCCCAGGGAAGAAAGATGAGCAAATCTCTTGGAAACGGGATCGATCCTCTGGAAGTGATCGACAAATACGGCGCAGACGCCCTGCGTCTTACTTTGATCACCGGAAACGCTCCTGGAAACGATATGCGTTTCTACTGGGAAAGAGTAGAGTCCAGCCGCAACTTTGCGAATAAGATCTGGAACGCTTCCCGTTTTATCATGATGAACCTGGAAGGACGCCAGGTGAAGGAACCGGAAAATCTGAAGGCGCTCTGCCTGGAAGACCAGTGGATCCTGTCCCGCCTGAACACAGTGATCCGGGAAGTAACGGAAAACATGGATAAGTATGAACTGGGTATCGCTGTTCAGAAAGTTTATGATTTTCTGTGGGACGAGCTCTGCGACTGGTATATTGAAATGGCGAAGGTGCGTCTGTGGAAAGCTGAGGAAAACCCGGATGCGGCAGGCGAGGCACTGTGGACACTGCGCACCGCTCTTACAGAAGGGCTGAAGCTTTTGCATCCTTTTATGCCGTTTATTACAGAAGAGATCTACTGTACGCTTCTTCCGGATGAGGAATCCATCATGATTTCTTCCTGGCCGGAGTACAGAGAGGAAAGAAGTTTCCCGGAAGCGGAAAAAGCCGTGGAGGGATATAAAGAGGCAGTAAGAGGAATCAGAAACCTCCGCACAGAGATGAACGTACCTGCGAACAGAAAGACCAGCCTTATCATCGTGGGAAAAAATCAGGAGATTTGTGAAAGATATGAAAAATGCAGGAAATCCTTTGTGAATCTGGCCTCCGCCAGCGACATCCATGTACAGGAGACAAAAGAAGGCGTAGGCGAAGACGCTGTTTCCGTAGTGGTTTCCGACGCGGTTGTATATCTGCCTCTGGAAGATCTGGTAGACAGAGAAAAAGAAATCGAGCGTCTGAAAAAAGAACAGGAGCGCCTGAAAAAAGAAATTGCCCGCTGCAATGGCATGCTTGGAAATCCTAATTTCGTAAACAAAGCGCCTGCGGCAAAGGTGGAGCAGGAGAAAGAAAAACTCCAGAAATATGAAGAAATGATGGAAAAGGTAAACATGCAGCTGAAACAGATGGAAAAGTAATAAAGGAGCAATAGGATGAAATGGTATGATGTGTGTAACAAGATATCTTTGCTGCTTCATGCGTTTTTCAGCGCGGTGGGGTATTTCCTGATCGAAGCGATCAGCAGACACTCTTTGTCAGAGGCATGGACCTATATGACAGACAGGCCTCTGGTATTTGCATATAACACAGCGTTTATTTTCACAACGACTTTGATCGTGTACCTGTTCCGCAGAAGATGCTTCCTGCGTGTCCTTCTGGCAATCTTCTGGCTTCTTCTGGGCGTGATCAACGGCGTGATCCTTGCAAACCGCGTAACGCCTTTTACCGGACCGGATCTTCACCTTCTGACAGACGGAATGGCGCTTTTGGAAAAGTATCTTCCGGCCTGGGGAGTAACGGTGGCGCTGGTGGTGCTGGGCTTCCTTGCTCTGGTGCTTCTGGCGCTGCTTATCAAGGGACCGCGGTATAAAGGGAAACTGAAGTACCGTTACAATATTCCCCTTATATTGGCGGGGGTGGCCGCGTTTGGAGGAATTACGCAGCTTGCCCTGGAAAAGAGAGTTCTTTCCAATTACTTTGGAAACATCGCCTTCGCCTATGAAGATTACGGATATCCTTACTGTCTGGCGACAACGATCTTCAATACGGGAATCAGCTGTCCGAGAGATTATTCGGAAGAGGAGATCAGCCGTATTGAAAAAACAGAGGACAGTCTGCCGGAAACGAAGACAGAGGATCTTCCGAACATTATTTTTGTACAGTTGGAATCTTTCTTTGATCCTACCCTTGTAAACTATCTGGATATATCGGAAGATCCTATCCCTACATTCCGCAGTCTGATGGAAGAGTATACGTCCGGCTATTTTAAAGTCCCGTCAGTGGGAGCCGGTACAGCGAATACGGAATTTGAGTCCATTACGGGAATGAGCATGCATTATTTCGGCCCTGGCGAATATCCATACAAGAGTATCCTGAAGGAAACCACCTGTGAAAGCGCTCCTTATATATTAAGCGGCCTTGGATACTCCACTCATGCGATACATAACAACGAGGCAAACTTTTACGGAAGACGATCCATCTTCCCCAACCTGGGCTTCGATACGTTTACATCAGCGGAGTACATGCCGGAGGAGAATGACAAAAATGAGTTGGGCTGGACAAAGGACCGGGTGCTGACGGACGAGATCATAAAATGTCTGGATTCCACAGAGGATCAGCCGGACTATGTGTACACGATTTCCGTACAGGGCCATGGAGCCTATCCTGACGAGCCGGTCCTGGAGGATCCGGAGATTACTGTCTCGGGAGCTCCTACAGAGGCAAAGAACAACCAGTGGGAATACTATGTGAATGAGATCCGCGAAATGGATGATTTTGTCAAGGAGCTTGTGGAAGCTCTGGAGGATTATCCGGAAGACGTGGTCCTGGTATTGTACGGCGATCATCTGCCCACAATGGATCTGAAGGTGGAGGATCTGGAGAACAAATATCTATTCCAGACGGAATATGTTATCTGGGATAATTTTGGTCTGGAGAAAAAAGACGTCAATCTGGCGTCCTATCAGATCGCCGCTGAGGTTATGGACCGGGTTGGAATCCATGAGGGCACTATTTTCCGTTACCACCAGGCAAGAAGAAACACCAGAAATTATCAGGTGGATCTGGAAACTCTGCAGTACGACCTGCTTTATGGCGAACAGTATTCCTACGGAGGAGAAAGCCCGTATAAGAGAACAAAAATGCGGCTGGGTCTTTATGACGTAACCCTGGATTCTCTGGAACTGATCTCCAGCGCCGACTATACTTACCGGATCACTGGAACAAACTTTACTCCTTCCAGCCAGGTAAAACTGAACGGTGACTGGTACGATACCGTTTATGTCAATCCTACCACGCTTCTGATCTCAGGAACAGAACTGGACGACTTCGACAGGCTTTCCGTGGTGCAGCGAAGCAACAGCTCCACCAGAAAGGCGCTCAGCAAGAGCTACGACCGGTCCTGTTACATGCTGTACAGCGAAAATAAATGGAAGCTTCCGGCGGATGATGAATAATCCTGGCGAATAAAAGATTACGATTAGTACTGGACATCTTCCACCACTCATATATAATGATATCGTAACGGTATTTCGGGAGCAGGAGTTCCCGGAACCGCTGCGAATACATTATAGATGAAGTGGTGGATTTTTTATGAATTACGAAGAAGCAGTTGCATATATTGAAGAAACTCCTAAATTTACTACAAAAAACAAGCTTTCCCATACAAAGGAATGTCTCAGGAGACTGGGAGATCCGCAGAAGGCGTTTAAAGTCATTCATGTGGCGGGAACCAACGGAAAAGGAAGCACCTGCGCTTTCCTGGCCTCCGTATTCAGAGCGGCAGGCTGTTCCTGCGGCCTTTTTACATCACCGCATCTGGTGACGATCAATGAACGCTTCCAGATCAATGAAACCGATGTGGATGATGATACTTTTCTGGCGGCTTTCCGCAAAGTAAAGTCCCTGGCGGACGAGCTGGTGGCAGAGGGCAGCTACCATCCCACATATTTTGAGATGCTGTTTCTGATGGGAATGGTGATCTTTGCCCAGGCAGGCGTGGAATATGTAGTGCTGGAAACAGGACTGGGCGGAAGGCTGGACGCTACGACGGCAGTGGAAGATCCTATTGCCTGTGTGATCACCTCCATCAGCCTGGATCATATGCAGTATCTTGGAAATACAGTTGGAGAAATCGCCGGGGAGAAGGCGGGGATCATCGTTCCGGGGGTGCCGGTCATATATGACGGAAATTCCCGGGAAGCGGCGGAGGTGATCCGGGATCAGGCGGTCAGACTGGGAGCGCCTTTCTTCGAAGTGAAGAGAGAAGATACGGAAATTCTGCGAAATACCAGGACGGGCATTGATTTTTCGATGAAGAATGGGTATTATGAAAACACAATATTTACCATACCTTTTATCGCCGGATACCAGGTGATGAATGCGGCTCTTGCGGTAAAAACCCTGGAGGTTCTGAGAGATCAGGCGGAGATTCCTGCGGATGCGGTCCGAAAAGGGCTTGAGGAGACAAGGTGGCAGGGACGTATGGAGACGGTGCTGCCCGGTGTGATCGTAGACGGGGCGCATAACGAAGACGGTGTGGAAAAATTTGTAGAAACAGCGGAACATTTCCAGAAAGAATATCCTCTGACGCTGCTGTTTTCCGCAGTGGAAGATAAAGACTATACAGACATGATCAGAACAATACTTGGAAGGATACATTTCCGGCATGTGATCGTAACCCAGGTAGGAGGCTGCCGGAAAGTGCCGGCAGAGGAACTGGCCCGGATCTTCCGGCAGGAAGGATGTACTTCTGCAAAAGCCTGCGGCGATGCAGAGGAGGCGTTTCGGGAGGCTCTGGAAGAGAAGGAGGAGAACGGAATCCTGTTCTGCGTAGGTTCGCTGTACCTGGTGGGAAAGATAAAAGAACTGCTCCGGAAGAATAAGGAGGAAATATGATCGATTACGAGGAGGAACTGAAGAAATTTGAGCCATGTATGGATGTTAAGGATACGGAAGGGGCGATTTACGAAAGAGAGCTTACCGATATTCTGGACGTACTGCAGGAGGTTTTAAGAGAGGCAAAAAGCAACAGGCGTGTAAAATAAAGGAGATACTGATGAATTGTATGAATTGCGGCGCTTTTCTTACAGATATGGACCTGGATTACTGTCCAAGCTGTGGGTATAATGTGCTGATTCAGAAAAAAGTAGATTATCTTTCAAAAAGCTTTTATAATCAGGGACTGGAAAAAGCAAGTATCCGGGATCTGTCAGGAGCGATCGCTTATTTGAAACAGAGTCTTATCTACGATAAAAAGAATATACAGGCAAGGAATCTTCTGGGACTGGTATATTTTGAAACAGGAGAGGTAGTGGCGGCCCTGAGCGAATGGGTGATCAGCAAAAACCTCCAGCCAAGCAGAAATCTTGCGACGGAATACATTCAGATCCTGCAGGCGAATTCCAACAAGCTTACGGCGATCAATAAAACGATCCGCAAATATAATCACGCGCTTCTTTTGTGTAGGGAAGGACATGAAGATATGGCGGCGATACAGCTTAGAAAGATCCTTACTCAGAATCCGAAGCTGATCAAAGGATATCATCTGCTGGCCCTGATCCAGATAAAAAATGAGGAGTGGAACAGAGCGAGAAGGACTTTGCGCAAGGCGGCCAAGATTGATAAGACAAATACGACCACTTTAAGATTTTTAAGGGAGGTAGATGAGCAGACAGGCGTTCCTACCCGGCTGGAAAAGAGAAAAAAAGGAATTTTTCATTCAGAATCCGGAAAATCGCAGGATTATGATGTGCCGGACAATGAATTTGTCGTACAGACTCCGGTATACCGGGAACATTCGAAAATTCCTGTGTTTCTGCTCCTTATGTCGGGAATCGTAGCCGGAGCGGCGGCATTCTGGCTTCTGGCGGTTCCTGCCATACGTCAGGGCATTTATCAGGAGGCAAACCAGCAGATCGTACAGTACAGCGAATCCCTGGCTACTCAGGGCGCGGAGCTGACAAAAGCCCAGGGCGAGGCCCAGGAATCCGGAGATACGGCAGAGGCCGTTTCAGAGCAGCTTGCACAGGAACAGGAGAAAAGCCAGAGCTATGAGGCGCTTCTGACAGCCTATTCCTATATGCAGCAGGGCAGCCTGGATGAGGCGGCGCTGGCTCTTCAGAATGTGAAAGCAGACGTTCTTCCGGACTCTCTGAAATCCATTTATGAGTCAGTGAGGGACGCCACCGGCGTATCCGGAACAGGCGATACCCAGGATACTTCTTCTGATGACGGGAGCGGCGGGGACGGATCTTCTGACGGGAGCGGTTATGAAGACACCGGCTATGAAGAGGATTATTCCGAAGATTACTCTGAGGACAGCTACTCAGAGGACTACTATGATGAATCTTATTACGATGAGTATTACGAATAAAAACGATACAAAAGAGAAACCTCCGGACTGGGGATGTGCAGAGATGCACATCCTTTTTTCGATTGTGAAAAGCAGATATTTCCGGAGAATGATCCCAAAAAACATGTATAGAATAAAAAATAAGGGGGAAAATGTAGAATGAGCGAAATTTTTGAACTGGAGGGTTCGCTGCTTACAGTCCGTCTGCCGGCAGAGGTGGATCATCCGGTGTCGGATCTCATCCGGCGGAAGTCCGACAGAATCATGGAGGATACTTATATCCGGACTATGGTGTTTGACTTCCGGCAGACATGTTTTATGGACAGTTCCGGGATCGGGCTGTTAATGGGCCGCTACAAGGCTTTGGGAATGCGTCAGGGCTGTATCCGGGCGGTGCAGGTCAGCAGTCATATAGACAGGCTTCTGCATCTGTCCGGAGTCCACCGGTATATCGAAATTGAGAAGATTCAGGAAGAGGGGAAGGTATAATGGAAAACACCAATGAAATGACTTTGATCTTTGACAGCCGTCCTGTAAACGAGGGACTGGCGAGAGTTGCGGCGGCATCTTTTTTTACGCAGCTGAATCCCACGCTGGAAGAAGTGGCGGATGTAAAAACAGCGGTATCCGAGGCAGTGACCAACTGTATTATCCATGGGTATGAGGGCGAAGTACATAAGATACGGATGGATCTCCGGCTGAAAGGAAGAGAGTTTTATGTGGATATTGCTGACAAAGGAGCCGGGATCGCCGATATAAAAAAAGCAATGGAGCCTCTTTTTACCACAAAACCGGAAAAGGACAGGTCAGGAATGGGATTTACTTTTATGGAAGCGTTTATGGATGAGGTCACTGTAGAATCAAAAGTAGGGGAGGGCACTTCTGTCCACATGAAAAAAACAATCCAAAGGTAAAGGTGAAAAATGGAACATACTCTTGCTCTGATAGGACGTGCGCACCAGGGGGATAAAAAGGCAAGAGATACATTATTTGAGGAAAATACAGGGCTGATCTACAGTGTGGCAAAAAGGTTCCTGGGACGGGGCGTGGAAATGGAAGACCTGTTTCAGATCGGCAGCATAGGACTTTTAAAAGCCGTCGATAAATTTGACGCCGGATACCAGGTGAAATTCTCTACTTACGCAGTGCCTATGATCGCCGGAGAGATCAAAAGATTCCTTCGCGACGACGGGATGCTGAAGGTAAGCCGTTCACTTAAAGAAAATCATTATAAGATTTACCAGACAAGAGAAAAAATGGAAAACAGCCTGGGAAGAGAGCCGACGGTGGGAGAACTGGCAGAAGCCCTGGGGATCCTGCCGGAGGAACTGACTATGATCATGGAAGCGGGAGCGGAGGTTGAGTCTATCTACCGTCCTGTTTACCAGGGAGAGGGAACGAAAATCCCGCTGATAGATAAGCTGCCTGAAAAGGAGGACGGGCATGAGCGGATTCTGAACAGGATCTTTCTGGAAGAAATCCTGGGAAAGCTGGAGTCCCAGGAGCGCCGGCTGATCTATATGAGATACTTTCAGGATATGACGCAGACGGAAATCGCAGGCTGTCTGGGCGTTTCCCAGGTTCAGGTATCCAGAATGGAAAAAAGGATCCTTAAACGGCTGAAAAAGATTCAGGAAGAACGCTGACAGGGATTCTGGGATTCCGCTTTTTTTCTGTTTCTGTCTTCCACAATGGCGGCGTTTACATCGTCTTCATACTTTCTCATCTGAACCTGCATGGGGGTCGGATCAGAAGTGATCTTCATGTGACCGAAATGATTAAAGAAAAACAGCACTCCAAGCCCCAGCCCAATGGAGTAACAGACTTCCAGGATGGTAAAGCCGCTGGAATTTTCTCCGGTGACCTGGGTATAAATCTGGGAAAAAAGCGTGGCTACGTCTGCGTCTGTATTAAAAGTCATGATGGAAAAGGCGGCTCCGAAAAAAGAGGCGAGGCAGATAAATGCGATCTTAAGAAAATGGAACACAAGATGCCGGGGTGCCGCTTTTTCGTAGGTCAGGATAAAGTCGGTTTCTCCAAGGGGCGTGATATCAAGATCCGGCTGCTTTTGCCGTATCAGCTCGATCAGATCCATAACGGACATCACATAGCGCCCTGGCTTTCCGGGATCAAGATTTATTACGGGAAGCACCCGGAGACGGTTCAGCAGCTTGGGATTTGTACAGGACATCTTGGCAATATCCTGCAGGTATACATGAGGATGGTGAACTTCAATATTCGCGTCCAGTTGGAGATATAATATATCGCTCATGACAGAAAGTCCTTTCCACTGATTTATTCTTTCATTTTGGGCCGGAAAATAAGACTGGCCAGGTAGGAAAAAATAAGAGCGGCGGATACGCCTGCCGCACATGCAGTAAAACCGCCGGTAAAAAGCCCGAGGAGCCCGTCCTGATCAATGGCTTTTTTCATACCTGTCCAGAGTATATTTCCGAATCCGAGAAGCGGAACGGAGGCGCCGGCTCCGGCATACTCCGTCAGAGGCTGATAAATTCCTGCTGCGCTGAGTACGACTCCCGAGCAGACAAGCAGCACCATTACCCTTCCCGGCAGAAGCTTTGTTTTGTCAAGAAGGATCTGGACGAGGGCGCAGATAACGCCGCCCACCCAGAACGCGTTTAGATAATCCATGATCTTCATCCTCCAATCTTTGTCAGATGTCTGTACAGCCGTTAGATTTACGGCAGGGAAAGTCCGCATGTTCTATTACAATACCATGAGCGATACCGGGAACAGAGGCGCCTTCGTTATAGCTTACTTTGGAAAGCATGGCTCCTGTGGGAACAAAAAGCACCCGTTTCCAGTTCCCGGACGCCACCTGCGGCAGAATATGGGCGGCAAGGACCGCGGCGGAACATCCGCATCCGCTTCCTCCGGAATGGGTATCCTGAGCTTTATTGTCATAGATCAGAAGGCCGCAGTCCTGATGGACGGCAGCGGCGTCAAAGCCTTCGCGGGAAAGGAGGTCCAAAAGGATTTTCTGTCCGACTTCACCCAGATCTCCGGTGATGATAAGGTCATAGTCCGAAACCGTACGGCAAAAATCCCGGAGATTCCGGCAGATCGTATCGCAGGCCGCAGGAGCCATACAGCCGCCCATATTTAAGGAATCCCGGAGCCCGAAGTCCACGATCCTACCAGTGGTAATTCCTGTAATGACAGCGAAGCCGTCTTTGCTTTGGATGGATGAAAGCCTCTTTTCCTCCGGCGGGCGGGGACCTATGACGCAGGCTCCGCTTCCTGTGACTGTCCATGTGGCGGACAGAGGTCTCTGGTTTCCGTAGCTTAAGGGATACCGGAATTCTTTTTCCGCTGTGGCAAAATGACTGGAGGTAGCGCATAAAATATGTTCCCCATAACCGGCTGCGGCGGCCATAGAGCCCAGGGAAAGCGCTTCGCCCATGGTGGAACAGGCGCCGTAAAGCCCGTAATAGGGAAGCCCCAGATCCGCTATGCCGAAAGAAGAGGCGATCGTCTGAGCAAGGAGATCTCCGGCAAATACCATGCGGATATCCTGAATCTTCAGTCCGGCTTTTTGGATGGCGAGAGAGGCTGTTTCCTTCTGCAGGGAACTTTCCGCTTCCTCCCAGGTCTCCATACCAAACATAGGATCGCGGCATATTTTGTCGAACTTTTTCCGGAGAGGGCCCTCGCCCTCTTTTTTTCCTACAACAGAGGCCGCGCTTTCGATATAGACAGGACGGGAAAATGAAATACTGGATGAACCAAGCACATTTCCGGGATTCATACTGTCACCTCCAGAAACTGAAATAGATAATAGATAATGCCGATTCCCCAGGAACTGAGGATTCCATACAGGATCACAGGCCCTGCAATAGTAAAGATTTTGCACCCGATGCCGAAAATCTGTCCTTCCGACCGGAATTCAATAGCTGATGACGCTACGGAATTGGCAAAGCCGGTAATAGGTACGAGCCCTCCGGCGCCGCCGAATTTTCCGATCTTAGGATAAATATTCAGCCCGGTAAGGAGCACGCTGAGAAAGATCAGTATCAGGGAACACCAGCTTCCTGCTGTTTCGGCGTCTGCTCCCAGTTCCCGGGCCGTATTTAAGATCCACTGTCCGGCTGTGCAGATAAGACCTCCCGTCAGAAAAGCTTTTGCCATATTTGCGGCAAGGCTGTGAGAAGGGGTGACGCTTTTTACATATTGTTCATATTCTTTTGGATTTTTTTGATATTCTTCAGATGTCATAACTTTTTCCTTTCCTGGTGAAAATAAGTCTTTCTTATTTTTCTTTTGACAATACTGCTGATTGTACATATAATGAATGAGTCCTGCGCCTGTCATACGGGCGGCGGCGGGACAATGGGTCCGGCCGGTCTTTGACCTTTGCGGCGGGATCAGGCGGACCGTATCATGTAGAGATAATAAATAAAAGTTCCGATGCATTTGCCGGCGGCAATGCAGATAATAACGGCCGGAAGCCCCTGGGAAAGCCGGATGCGCCGGGCAAAGACCGGAAACATGTCGGCAACCTCCGCAAGAGCCAGAATCCAGCTCCCAAGGAAGAAGCCGGAGAATAGACCCAGGACAGCCAGAAAGAAGGAGCCGAGAGGAAGGGAAAAGCGGAACAGCACAAACAGATTTCCGAAAATGATACCTAAAAGAGCGGCGTCTTCATATAACATGACGTGGTCTCCTGTGTGAGTGATCCCCGCATAGCGGGGAATAATAGAAAGCCCGATGAGAAGGCCGGCTACGCCGCTGGCGATCACGATACCGGAACAAAGTCCGAGAAATCCCAGAAATAACTGCTGCCACATAGGAAATCCTCCTTTCATTGCTGGTTATTATGTGGAAAAAACAGGGAAAAATACGCGAAATCTTAAAAAAAAATGAAAACCTGTACTTTTCTTTCATCGGATAGTATAATAATTTAAGAAATTCAGGAACAGTAAACTATGGTGCAGGAGGTTTGCGTATGTACGACGCATTTTCCCGGATGGAGTTATTATTGGGACAGGCGGGAGTAGACCGTCTCGGAAGGGCGAAAATTGCCGTATTCGGACTTGGAGGAGCAGGGTCTTACGTTGTGGAGGCGCTTGCCCGCTGCGGTGTGGGCAGCCTTACATTAGTAGACCATGAATCTGTGTCCGCTACAAATATCAACAGACAGCTTTTTGCCCTGCAGTCCACTATTGGGAGAAAAAAGGTGCAGATCGCGAAGGAAAGAGTCAGAGACATTGATGAAAACATCCTGGTGCATACATATGAGACTTTCTATAATGAGGATACGGCAGGAATGTTTGATCTGAGAGCTTTTGATTATGTGGTGGACACCATTGATACGATATCGTCGAAGATCCTCCTGATCCAGCAGGCAAAAGCCTGCCATACGCCTGTTATTTCCTGCCTTGGGACGGAAGGAATAATGAATCCTTTCAGATTTGAGATCGGGGACATTTCAAAAACAAGCGCATGTCCCGCGGCGAAAGCCATGCGGACAGAACTCAGGAAAAAAGGAATACGGAAGGTGAAAGTACTGTATTCCCGCGAAAGACCCCGCAGACTGCCGGAATTACATGGAAAAAGAGAAAATGGAGAAAATCCTGCGGCGGGAAGTATCGCCTTTGTGCCCAGCGTGGCAGGAATGCTGATCGCGGGGGAAGTAGTGAGAGATCTTCTGGCAGACAATCCCAAGAAACAGATCTTCCAGAAAAAGGAGGTATAAAAGAAGGGGATTTTCTGCATAAATTAAAATGGAAAGATAGAGGATGAAAATCTGTGAAAGAAGAAATCAGACAGAAATTTTGCGAGTTAATTGGAAAAGAGAGAGTACTATTTGAGGAGCCTATGAGCCGCCATACCACTTTCCGTATCGGCGGTCCGGCGGAGGTTTTTCTGATGCCGGAATCTTACGGGCAGATACAGAAAATCCTGAAACTGTGCCAAAAAGAAAAGATTCCCTTTTTTATTCTGGGAAACGGAAGCAACCTTCTGGTAAGCGACTCCGGATACCGGGGCGTGATCATCCAGATGGATCGCAATATGGGAGAGATCCGTCTGGAAGGCAATGAGATCCGCGCATGTGCGGGAGCTCTTCTGTCTTCCATCGCCGCGGCTGCCAAGAAAGCCTCTCTGACCGGATTTGAATTTGCCGGTGGGATCCCCGGCACTCTTGGAGGAGCGGTAATGATGAACGCCGGCGCTTACGGCGGAGAAATGAAGGATGTTTTAAAAGAAGTCACAGTTATGGATGCAGAGGGAGACATTATCGTACTTCCGGCGGATAAACTGGAAATGGGATACCGCACAAGCATCATAAAGACGGCGGGATATCTGGTCCTTGAAGCAGTGATCTCCCTGGAAAAAGGACGGGAGGAAGAGATCCAGGCGAAAATGAAGGAACTGGCGGACCGCAGGGTAGAAAAGCAGCCGCTGGAATTCCCAAGCGCCGGAAGCACCTTCAAGCGTCCGGAGGGATATTTTGCCGGAAAACTGATCATGGACAGCGGTCTGGGAGGATACCGGATCGGAGGAGCCCAGGTATCGGAAAAACACTGCGGATTTGTTATCAACGCAGGAGGGGCTACGGCCAAGGACGTGGTGGAACTGATGGATCATATCATCAATACCGTAAAAGAAAAGTTCGGCGTGACTCTGGAACCGGAAGTAAGATTTTTGGGGGATTTTGACAGGAGATAAAGTATGCGGCTTGTGATTGTTACCGGATTATCCGGCGCAGGAAAAACGACTGCGCTGAAAATGCTGGAGGATGCGCGCTATTTCTGCGTGGATAATCTTCCTATTCCCCTGATGGGGAAATTTGTATCGCTGATGGCCGGAAGCCAGGGAGAAGAGGTACAGAATGCAGCTATCGGAATTGACGCCAGAAGCGGACGCGCGTTAGATGAGCTGGAAGTGGAGCTTGACAAATTAAGCCGGCTGGGACAGAAATTTGAAATTCTGTTTCTGGACGCAGACGACAGGGTCCTTGTAAAACGATATAAAGAGTCAAGAAGAAGCCACCCGCTGGCAATGGCAGGGAGGGTAGACGAAGGAATCCGCCAGGAGCGGAAAAAAATGGAATTTCTCAAGGAAAGAGCGGATTATATCATTGATACCACCCATCTGCTCACCAGGGAACTGCGTAAGGAAATAGACCGGATCTTTGTAGACAATGGCAAATTCCGGAATATGGTGATTTCAGTGCTTTCTTTTGGATTTAAGTACGGAATTCCCGAAGATGCGGATCTTGTCTTTGACGTCCGTTTCCTTCCAAATCCTTATTATGTGGACGAGCTTCGTCCCCATACAGGAATGGATGAGGATGTCTATCAGTATGTAATGGACAATCAGGTGGCAAGGGAATTCGCCGTAAAACTTGAGGACATGGTAAAGTTTTTGATCCCGAACTATGTAAAGGAAGGGAAAACCAGCCTGGTGATCGCCATCGGATGCACCGGCGGAAAGCACCGCTCTGTCACCTTGGCAAGAGTGCTTTATGACCGCCTGCTGGAAACAAAAGAATACGGAATCCGGCTGGAACACCGGGACATTGGCAAGGACGCCCTGCTGAAAAAATAGATCCCGTGGAAAGCGGAAATCCAGGATAGAACAGGAGAGAACGGAAATTGTCTTTTTCAGGGATGGTGAAGGAAGAACTTTCCAGACAGACCAGTACGGCAAGACACTGCAATATTGCGGAAACTGCGGCGCTTTTAAGCGCCTGCGGGAAACTGACAGCCAGAGGAACGCTGCGTATGCAGACAGAAAATTCAGCGGTTATAAGAAAATACTTTACATTGTTGAAGAAAACCTTTAATATAGAGACAGAAATCGCCGTCCGCGAAAGCCGTCAAATGAAGAAGGGGCATGTGTATTATGTTGAACTGGTGGATAAGCAACAGATCCGCACGCTGCTTCTTGGTACCAAGCTTTCTGTGGACAGGGCGGACGGAGCGGCGCTCTGTCTGGAAAACAGTCTGATCACACAGCAGACCTGTTGCAAAAGAGCGTTTATCCGCGGCGCTTTTCTTGCGTCCGGTTCTATGAGTGACCCGGAAAAGGGTTATCATTTTGAAATCGTATGTCCGGATGAGAGAAAGGCGGGGCAGCTCCAGATGCTGATTCGCAGTTTCCATATTGACGCCAAGGTTGTCCAGCGCAAAAAATCATATGTGGTCTATGTGAAAGAAGGCGCGCAGATTGTGGACATGCTGGCCGTCATGGAGGCGAACGTTGCGCTGATGAATCTGGAAAATATACGTATATTGAAGGAAATGCGCAATTCCGTAAACCGAAAAGTAAACTGTGAAATGGCAAATATCAATAAAACGGTAAATGCGGCAGTGAAGCAGATTGAAGACATAAAGTTGATTGAAAGCAAAATGGGTTTTCATAACCTGAATGAAGGTCTTGCAGAGATTGCTGAACTGAGGCTGCAGTATCCGGAAGCTACACTAAAAGAATTAGGTATGATGTTAAACCCGCAGGTGGGGAAATCAGGAGTGAATCACCGTCTGAGAAAACTCAGCAGTATCGCTGATGAGCTGCGGGTCAACAAGGAGGAGTTATTATGATTAAAAAACCAATCACCATTCAGCTCGCTACAGGGCTGGAGGCGCGCCCGGTTGCACAGCTGGTACAGGTGGCTAGCCAGTTTAACAGTGAGATTTATGTGGAAATCGGACAGAAAAAGGTTAATGCGAAGAGTATAATGGGAATGATGACCCTTGGACTGGATTCCGGAGAACAGATCACTCTTTCCGCAAACGGAGAGGATGAAGAAGCTGCGATGTCCAGTATAGAGAAATATTTAAGCAATCAGTAAGTAAATAAATGTGGCTGACCAGAAAGCATTGCCAGGAAAGAAGACCAGTTCCCGCGCAGTGCTTTTTGTTTGTGGATTTTCCGGAAAGACAGAAGTTCTTTCTTATATAAATGTATGGATATAAGTGCTGCAGATGTAAAGATTATAAGTTGACCGAAGGAAAAAAACAGGGTATAATGAGAACACTGAATAAAATGCAACCACCACAAAAACAGAAGTGAGGGATACTGAAATGTCAAAATTTTTGAAGTTTATTGTACATTTTGTGATAGTATGTACGATTATACTGGTGCTGGCTTTGGCGCTTCCGCCGTTTTTCGGGATTAATACGGTGATCGTGGACAGCGCGGAAAAAGAAACGAATCTGCCGCTGGGGTCTGTTACATATGCCATTCCCACAAGAGTAGAGGATCTGGATCCGGGAGCACCGCTTCTGGTAGAGGATGAGGGAAAGACCTACCGCTATAATTTTATGAGTATAGATACGGAAAATCATATGGGAACCGTAACGGATCCGAATTCTTCGTCGTCGGAATCCATAGTTGTATCAATGAAAAACTGGGCTCCCAAGGTTGTAGTGACTGTGGGACTGATCGGCTATCTTCTGGTGGCCACAGAAAGCATTGAGGGCCTGATTGTTCTCGGCCTGGTCATCCTGTTCCTGATCATCCTCTATGTGATCGCGGAACTTTGCAGAAAAGATAAGGAAACTCTGGATGAGTATGAGGACTACCGCGGAGACCGCAGACATGTGAAAACCCGCAAGGAACTCAAAATGGAAGAGAAAGCCAGAGAGAAACGGATGCAGGAAGAAGACAGAGAGCTTCTTTATGGAGAGAAGGCCCGCAGGAAACAGGCCAAAAAAGAAGAAAAAGAGAAAAGAAAAAAAATCCGCACAGGCGGTTTTGTAGATGAGATCTATGAAGACGATCTGGAAGACGAAAGGAATGAGCAGGAAAGAACTTCCCGCCGTCCGGAAAGAAGAGCGGAAAATGTGCAGGCGGCTACCAGCGAAGCGCATGAGCTTCTGAAAAAGGAAATCGCAGCGGCTACGGCTGAAGAGGCAGTTACGATGGATGTTCCGGATAATCTGACAGAACAGCTTCCAAGCTTCCGGGAACTTCAGGCTGAAAGACACAGGATGCGCCGTGAAGAGGAAGAGTGGCAGGAGGAAGAGACTGAGGCTCCGGAAGAAGTAAAGAAAATGGCGATTCCATCCTTTACAGCGGCACAGCTTGCGGAAAAAGCAAGAAGAGCGGGAGATACTCCTGATATTGTAAGAGATACGATCACAAAAGTAACCCTCTTTGATTACTCTGATATCATTGGCACAGAAGACGAAGAGGAAGAAGAGTAAAAATAAGCGCAGCGGAGATGCGGAGAACGTGTTTCCCCTGCGCTTTTCCTTTGCTTTTGCCCGGTCAGAGAGAAGAAAAGAAATGTATGGGAAAAAATACAAAAAAAATAAAAAAACACTTGCATAAAAAGAAATCCTTGTGTATACTAATATCTGCTGTGACATGATAGCTGTGAAGCGCGAGGTTGCTGCCGCGATGGCAGGTTTTCCGTGGAGCGAATGTCAAGTTAGGAAACTGACGACAAGTCACT